>Ga0214545_1001957_pt1 | contig 39397 bp, 21 predicted proteins | sample CNSS4metaG_FD_160064 | JGI IMG/M metagenome (GOLD analysis project Ga0214545, IMG submission 160064) | Root nodule microbial communities from cowpea collected in UCLA plant growth center, Los Angeles, California, USA - CNSS4 | ecosystem: Host-associated > Plants > Roots > Nodule | place: USA...
ATAAGTGCCCCAAAATAGATTTGTTGATTACAACTATAATAATACATTGTTATTTATAATTGATTAAATTGTGTGAATAAAGAAGTCATCCATGAAATATAATAATACAACCCACGAGCAAAAATTGTAATAGTTAGAACTTAAGGCACTTTTTGGTTTCGATGGGATGTTTTAGGATTTCTTGAAAGGACATTCATATTGATTGAGAGGACATGCATTTAAAACTAATACTACTGTTGAACATTTAAATTTTGCAGAGAAGTATGGAATGTACTATTACGGAGAAGTTGTTGATGGGTTTCCCTCAACAGAAAAGTATTCAACCTAATATTTCATTGTGTTATTAACAATGTCATCTATAAATAAGCTACATTGAAAATGCAGGGTAAGTGACAGATAAGACATGTTAAGGTGAAAAGACCTTCTTTTAATAACCCTAATTATATCTTGCGTACTACTATTAGTTTTTTTGGCAGTAAAAATTGATGGATTGTTCCATCCAGTAACATATACACCAAAAATTTGAGTAATGCTAATCTGATAAAGAATTTTGTAAAGCAAGTAGCAAAATATGGTAGAACACCAGATTTGTGAGGCTACTGATGACTTAAATCAGAGAAATTTTAGACTTGAGCAATGAAGAGTATTATTTGGCTGGTAGATGATTTTTTAATTTCATCTACAATTGTTTTCTAGGAAGTTCGTCTTAAAGCTTTAATACCTATTACAAAATCTCTGCAAAACATTTACAGATTATTGGAAATGTTATATTATTGTGTTAATGTTTTTCATGTACTGTTTTATCTATTAGGATGGATAATGAAAATACCAAATCCAGTACAAGTGCAAGACTAAAAAGGAAACAAATAATCCAACAAAAGAGGATGAATGCTACGTGCATACAACAGAAGCACCCTGAAACGAAAAGACGAAATTGTACACCATTAGCTGATGTAACAAGTTGTTTTGTGAATGAAGAAAGGTCTCATAAGGAATTACCAATGAAAGGTCCACAACCTACTTTGGTGAATGAGCAAAGAGATATTGCTGGAAGCAGAAGAAAGCAACAAAATCTTCTTCGGAGGTTTGAAGTCACTATTAATATGGTCACAACAAGCAATGATTCCAACATGCCAACTCAATCAGTGCAGTTAGAAGTTATTGATGAACTACAGTTAGACCGAGATAATTCAGGTTCATCTAATTCCCATGTACAAGTTAAAATTAAGTTATAATAACGAAATGAATATTGATATACATTATCAAATAATCAAATTATATCAGTATGATTACAATTGTATTAGATGAATTACATGAATACTTATTTTGCAAACAGTCATGCAGAGTATGATATGAACTACGAATTCATCAATCACAAAGAAAGATAAGGCTTCTAAAAACAATTATTGTAATATATTTTTCCAATCATCTATGATAATATAAACTCACTAAGCTATTCATTTGCAAGTTGTATGCAGATATAGGGGATCCAATCTATATTTGTCAGCATTGCCAATGTCATATGTGGTATGAAGAACGCATTGAAAAACCTCATCGAAGTATTAATCCCAACTTTCAACTATGTTGTGGTAATGGAAAAGTGCAATTGCCAATGTTAAAAGACCCCCCTGATGAGCTTCAACAACTTCTATTTCAATCTGATTCTAAACAAAGTCGAAGTTATCAACAACACATTAGAACATACAACATGATGTTTACATTCACATCTCCTGGAGCAAAAATTGACAATAAATATAACAAAAGACGTGGACCACAAAATTTAAGAGTCCATGGCCAATCATGTCATCAAATTGGTAGTCTTCTGCCACCATTTGGAAAACAGCCAAAGTTTGCTCAGCTATACATATATGATACTAATAACGAGATACACAATAGAATTCAATCTTTGAGGTAAACTACTATTATGGTTACATATTTTATTATATGATGAGGCTATTATTTTGATTTGAAATTCAATGTCAGTGTAGGAACCATAATGATATTGATGCTAAAATTGTAAGAACACTAACTGAGATGCTTGATAAGTACAATGTACATTGCAAATCTTTCAGAATGGCTAGGGATCGATATGCAGAACAACCATTTCATGATCTCAAGTTAAGGCTTATAGCAGATAGGCAAAAAGATGGACAAATATACAACATGCCAATGGTTTCAGAAGTAGCTGTATTAATCATTGGCGGTGTTGATAGCGCTTCTCCTAGAGGTATTATTATGGAAAGCAGGACATGTAAGCTGCAAAGAATAAATGAGTTGCACATAGTTATTTGGGTTATCAATATCCTCTATTATTTCCATATGGTGAAGATGGTTATAGGCATGATATTAGTCATCGCGATTCTTTGGCATCAAAACGTAATCGGTTAACAATCAGGAAATGGTTTTGTTTTAGAATTCAGACTTAAGATTGTGAGGCAATGACTATTCTTAGATCTAGAAGATTGTTCCAACAATTTGTTGTTGATGGATACAAAATGATTGAGTCAAAAAGATTATCATTCATCAAAAACAATCAATCCAAACTGAGGGTTGATAAGTATAATAACCTTTGTCAACCAAGTAATGAAAGCCAAACTGATGCCTCTGAAAAAGGAAAATGATTTGTGCTTCCATTAAGCTTTGTTGGTGGCAGAAGATTTATGGATCAATTATATTTTGATGGAATGGCAATATGTGGTCATGTAGGATTCCCAGATCTATTTCTAACTTTTACTTGCAACCCGAAATGGCCAGAGATATCTCGAATATTAAAGACTTCAAAGTTAAGTCCTTCAGACCGGCCATATATTATTGCAAGAGTATTTAGAATCAAATTTGATCAGTTGCTATCAGATTTAACAAAAAAGCATATATTGGGCAGAGTAATAGCATGTAAGTATTAATATTTTGATGATTGAATGTGAAATTTTCAATTATTATTGTCTTCTAACAACGTAATTGTTAATTTGTTTTTGACAAACATGTATAGTATTGAATTCCAGAAACGTGGTTTACCACATGCTCATTTGCTAATATTCTTGCATCCTTCTAGCAAATATCCAACAGCATTGGATATAGATAAGGTCATTTCAGCTGAAATACCATGTGCCAAAAAGGAGCCACAATTGTATGCCTGTGTCAAAGAACATATGATACATGAACCATGTGGATTAGCTAATATATCATCTCCATGCATGAAGAATGGATCATGTTCCAGATTTTATCCGAAGAAATTCCAAAATACTACCACAATTGCAGAAGATGGTTTTCCTCATTATCGTCAAAGAAGCAACGGAATCACTGTTGTCAAGAATGACATAGAACTAGATAATCGTTTTGTTGTCCCTTACAATCCTACAATATTGGTCAAATATCAAGCTCATGTCAATGTTGAATGGTGTAATCGTTCCAATTCTATCAAGTACTTATTTAAGTACATCAATAAAGGATATGATAGAATTACAACTGCTATAGTTTCCAATGGCAATGATGAGAATGTACCTCAAGTTGCGATAGATGAAATCAAACAGTATATCGATTGTAGATATATTTCCCCATGTGAAGCCTGTTGGAGAATATTTTCATTTCCTATTCATGGAAGAAATCCAGCTGTTGAACGTCTATTTTTTCATTTGCCTGGTGAGCAATCAGTGTACTTCAAGGATGATGATGATATTGATGAAATCATTGGAAAACCAACAGTTAAGGAGTCAATGTTTACAAGCTGGATGGACTGCAACACAAAATATTCTGATGCAAGGGATTTGACATATCCTCAATTTGTATCTAAGTATGTTTATAACAAGAATCAAAGATGTTGGAAACCAAGACAAAAGGGCAACACCATTGGCAGACTTATCTGGGTTCCCCCAGCAACTGGTGAACTTTTCTATTTAAGGAGGATGCTAACAATAGTAAAAGGTCCACAATCATATGTAGATCTTCGAACTGTTGACAACATAATATATTTTACATTTAGAGAAGCGTGTGAAGCTTGTGGATTTTTAGCAGAAGATACCGAATATGTAGATGCTATTAAGGAAGCTAAATATTGGGGATCTGGACACTTCTTAAGGAAATTATTTGTAACCATCCTTATGTCAAATAATGTCTTAAAACCTGAAGAGCTGTGGAGTAAAACATGGGAATGGTTGTCTGATGGAATACTATACAACGAACGAATGGTTGCTAGAAATCAAGGTACAATGAATTAAAGCATATGAAATGTATGTTTCATGTTCCAAGTATGTTAACTGAATTTTTGTGTTGCAGAACTCATTCTCAATATTGAAACTCTTCAAAATTTGACTTTGATTGAAATTGAGAAGCTCTTGCAGAATAACAGGAGAACATTAAAGGAATGGCCATCTATGCCTTATCCCAATCATTTTGTGGTAGATTATTGTGGAAATAGATTGGTATATGCAGAACTTGATTACAACAAGGATGATGAGCTACATGTATTTGAATCTAACTTTAACCGTATGACAGGTTTGTGTTCTTTTCTCCATGCATTATTCATGAAGACATTCAAATATAACTTAATAAATTCTAACCAATTGCAGAAGAGAAAAGACATATTTTTCAACAGATTATAGATGTTGTTCATCATGATGAAGGGTGATGTTCTTTTTATACGGTTATGGTGGAACCGGGAAAACTTTTATGTGGACTACCTTATCTTTTGCTCTTCGATCTGAAGGAAAAATAGTGTTGACAGTTGCATCAAGTGGCATAGCTTCATTGTTATTGCCTGGAGGTAGGACAACTCATTCTAAATTCAAGATTTCTGTTCCTACATTAGAGCACTCTGTTTGCAACATTACAAAAGGTAGTGAACTATCAGAGTTGATGAAATTGGCAAACCTAATAATTTGGGATGAAGCACCAATGGCTCACAAGTATTGTTTTGAAGCATTGGATCGTACTTTAAAAGACATCATGAGGGAAAAGAACAAAACTGATTCAATTTTTGGTGGCAAAGTAGTTGTTTTTGGAGGAGATTTTAGACAAATACTGCCTGTTATTCCACGTGGAAGCAGGTCTGATATTGTTCATGCTACTATCAACTCATCCTATCTTTGGGATCATTGCCAGATTATGAATTTGACAAAGAACATGCGGCTGTTGCAAAATGGGTTACAACAGTCTACTATAGCTAAAATTGAAGAGTTTTCTTCCTGGATAATAAAAATTGGCAATGGTGCATTGAATGAACCAAACGATGGATTAGTTGACATAGAAATCCCATCAGAATTACTAATATCAGAATATAATGATCCTATCCAAGCCATTGTTAATAGCACATATCCAGGATTAGTGCAAAAGTACAAAGATGAAGGGTTCCTCATATCAAGAGCTATTCTAGCCAGTCGAATTGAAACAGTTGATCAAATTAATCAATCTGTTTTGGAATCAATTCCAGGTCAGTCATTATTCATAATTAAGAATTTACTAAATCATCACTAAGATTTGTCAACTTAATCTGATTCATGTCTTTCAGGAGAAATTAAAGAATATCTAAGCTCCGACTGCGTAGATACCTCTGAGCCAGCAGAAGCTGAAACATACGATGGTATTACACCTGAATTTCTAAATTCTTTAAGAACATCTGGACTACCAAATCATAGTATCAAGATAAAGGTTGGTGCTTCAATTATGCTCTTAAGAAATTTGGATCAATCTCAAGGTTTGTGTAATGGTAGCCGATTAATAGTGACTAAACTTGCAAACCATGTAATCAGTGCAAAGATTATTACTGGAAAATCAAAAGGAACTGAGATTTATATTCCACGTATGTCCATGTCACCATCCCAGTCCCCTTGGCCATTCAAGCTGATTAGAAGACAATTCCCGATCATGTTGTCTTATGCTATGACCATTAACAAATCTCAAGGACAATCTTTAGATTGTGTTGGGTTGTATTTGCCAACACCAGTTTTTAGTCATGGTCAATTATATGTTGCAGCTTCTAGAGTTAAAAGCAAGTCTGGATTAAAGATTTTAATCCATGACAATGAAAACAAACCTTTGACTACTACCACAAATGTAGTTTTCAAAGAAGTTTTTAACAATGTATGACTGCATTGTATGGTGACATACCTGTGTGCCTGTATTTTGTGAAAAATTTCTGTCATAGACTACTTATGAAGATATCAATCGTTCATTGTGTTGCATTCATATGCTGACTTGGTGTCCTGTTTTGAGTTTATGTTTGAATGCATTGAAGGAAAATATGGAGATCCAAGTAAATTGGTTCCTTCTGTCATCATATACGTTGGTTTATCATATCTTGAATTTACCATTTTTATTGCTTGAATACATGCTTATTTTGGCAGATGCATTAAAATTCTAATCTACCATACACCAAAAAAACCAAACAACATTTAATAAATGCATAGATTCAACAAACTGATGTTATTACTTATTATTCACATCAACATAATTATTTGGCACACCTACCACAATCAGATCAAAATGGTGCAAATGTACGTTCGTATAATAATTAGTTATGAAAATAAGTATTTCTCAAACCTATATTCAGCCCAATTGATACTGAATATAGTTACTAAACACACCACCATAATTATGCCATGGACCTTTCATAACTGTGACGTTATTAATTTTTTCAGGTAAACCAAGACTCTAAAACCTATAATTAGCCCAATTAATAATGAGTATTTACTAACCAAACCACCATCATTCTCTACCGCACCTCCCACATAGTTGACATTATTATTGTTATAAACTCTACAAATCGTGATCCATTTTCATATATCAAATAGGTATTGTAATTATGACTATCCTACCTATATTAAGTACATCAAATCATGACCTTTCGAATTACTTTTTCAATTCAGTTTTCTATAATAATTGTAACAAATATTATTATCTTTAACTTATTATAGTTTTTATAAATATTTAACATTATACTCAATCTTAATTATAGACATTCAATTATTAATTTTCATAGTACACATTATTAAATTTTTTTAATTTTTTTTTAGTAAATAATATTCTGAACTGGAATACTTATATTCAATGAACTTGGATGGATTTTTACGTAATAATAGTTATATAAATTTCCAATTTTATTTAGCAATTGCTATTAACAATAGTTGATTAACTTTTAATTTTTCTTGCTCTACGTTTCATATAATGCAAAATATAGTAATATATTATTTTAATTTATTCAAAGTTATTTGATATTCAAATAATCTACCCATTCACAATTTTAATTTGACAATATATATTTTTTATTTATTCAAATCTTTCTTTACTCTAATAATCTACTTAAAAATAATATAAAGTACTAAAATGAAATTATTTAACATAGACCAATCAGAAATACAACATATAATTACAATACATAATCCATTTAATATTATATATTCTGGTCTTCATAAACAAAGATGCCAACATACCAAAAAAGATTAATATTCAGATACAAAATATTAGACAAACATTAATGCCAACATACTAAAAATATTAATGTTGACATACAAAATATTAGACATGTTGAAATAAAGAAAACTAAATAGAAAGACATTGTTCATAGGTGCCATACATTCGTTTTACACACCAAAATAACAACAAACACTTATACTTGCTAAATCTTCAGAATTTGGATGACGTTGCTTTGGTCAGTCTGCACCATAAATCGAACACGATCTCCAGCAACCAACCCATTCTCCTTATAGTATTTCTTCCGACCACAAGTCAGATAACACTCAAATGAACTCCTGCCTGTCCATCGAATCTTGCAGTTCCAGTATTGTGAATGGTCATTCGTTAGAACATAGTTTTTTCTCCCTTTCACCAAGCCTTCTTTCACAAACTTCGTATCCAGATACTACATTCAAAGAAACTGTGTTAACAAGATAAATATAAACCAAAATTATAAACTAATAACTACAACTATCAGCCATACCAAAGAAGATGACCGAACATCATAAGGACTTAATATTTTCTCACAATCAACAGAACCAACTTCAACTTTGTTGCTACCACCATGGTCGAAATCTCTCTTATAATCAATTTCAACTCCTTCCACCGAGAAGATCCTGTGAACAAAGACATTATTTCCTACATAATTTAAATGTAGGAAACAAGGAGAAACGAACCCATAGTATGCAACATACTGACAAAATCCAAATAATACCATCCTTCCACCCTCATATGTGTCCACAAATATTTCAATTTTTTTTGTCAAAGGATCGTACAACTTGACCGGATGGTTAAACGAAAATTTTTCCTAACAGAACATTTGGAAGTACTCGGGCAAGATTATCAACAGTTACCAGAACAACCATTAGAAACCCTATATTAGTAAAAATAACACCAAATGTACACTAAAAATAAATAAAAAATAATGACTAAAGTTAAATACCATGTTTGGAATGAACTGCACTCTAAATGCTTGGAAAAATCTAACTGAGGACAGAGGGTCTCATGCTAGACCATTGTTTCTTCTACCAAGATACACGACTTCATTCCAGTCCAGATCGAACAACCTTATGCGAAAGTATCGATCTCCACAGTAAAGGCTACAGACGTAATACACATCGTTTAGCTCATAAAACCACATCAACTGCTCTACCGCACGGAACTGTCTTTGAGGAAGAAGAGTTTGTTCAAACTCTATGTTGATCACGTTTCCTTTCGGATCATTGAAAAAATTTGTCCCCAACAGTAGAGATTTTCCCCATTGTTCATAAAATCCTTCTTCAAACTCCAAAAACTCCTGTAATACATAAAACCACAACGATCCTTAAAAATAAGAAGTGTATAAAACATAATGGACATGGTTGAAGCAAAGGATGGCAGAAAAATTAAAACTTTCGTCCAAAAACTAACTGTATACATCAAACACACAAAACATAAATAAAATCAAACATGCAAACGAACTAACCTCTAAGGGTTCCATCACCATGACAGATTTTTGGTAGAAATTGGTGAAGTTGAAATCGTTGGAAGCAAACATTGATCATCGGACGGTGGTAGAAATTGGTGAAGCTGAAATCCTTGGAAGCAAACATTGATCATCGGACGGTTCTGTAACTCGTGAGGAAGACTGTTTTTCTTCTTTGTTTGTGAACAAAAGAACCTACAGCCTCGAAATCTCCTTTTAACTAAACTAAAGGAAACATTTTGTTGCACATCCAAACATTCTGACCTTTTGAATAATTAGTTGCAAAATATTAGTCTGAACACGTTGATAAGACAAACCATAATTCCTTTTGTCGCCATCTCTTCGTATTCCCATCAATATCTTATTTGGAATTTAATGATATTATTAATTTAAACCAAAAAAATAACATTTCTGATACAATTTCAAATATCTACTAATAGGTTCATTCATCAATTAAAATCTTAATGACCTTATATTTCAAATTTAATAGTAATGACTTCAAATTTAAATTTAGCAACAATTAATAAACTTTTAAATCAATAACAATACAAATATAACCAAAATTAAAAAATTTAAATATAGTACATCAAATTAATTAATTCTTCGTAGTTATAGTATATTATATTTACTTAATAATTGTAATAATTTCATATACTCAAATTAACAAATCAATCATTTCAAAACATTTAAATCGAAATAAATCATTTATATACAATAACATTAAATAACAATATATATTACAACAAATCAAATTACATATTACAGATATACTTAAACCTACCTTACAACTAATTTATCATCAAATATACTAAAAAAACATAACATAAAATAATAGTTCATTTCAGCTAACTATATGAATAATATATCCTTAAATCAATCTAATCGGTGCATATAATTAAATTAAGTATTGAACTCTTCAAAATATTTTTTTTCCTAATCATTTATTTATACATAAAAATATAAAAATCATTTTTTCAACATAACCAAATTTTAAATGAAAAAAACACGACTCGAGGGTATGACAGATCTCCTACTAATTAGGGTATAAAGTTTCTATATGATTCATGCTTACATTACACTTGATTACTAACTAAAATGTTAAAAGTGTCTTCACATATATGATTTCAAGTTGCATCAATAATCTCATATAATAATTAAATTTTAATAAAAAACACTTTTACACTCTTACTGATATTTTTTTCACCCTTTCATTCATCTATATAAATGAAAAGAAATCGACACTTTTGTTTATTTATTTAAATAATATATATCTAAAGTTTGCTTGGACAACTTTTGTTTTTAAAAGTATGAAAAAAATGAATAAATTTGTTGGATAAAACTTATGTAAAATTTGTTTTATTTATCTGCTTTTATAAAAAAATTATGAAGTTCGTTTTTGTTTGGCCTCCCGTTCAAAGGGACATATGTTAGTGTTGTATCTCAGCCGCCAGGGAGAAAAATGATGATGAGAATCAGAACAGGATGATGGTGTCATGTGTTCACGTGGCTATTTAGAGTATAAGAACGCAAAAGAGAAAGACAAAAGCAAAATGATTATTAACCTTTCCAATTTGGATCACTCTTCCATTTTTTTTTTCTCTTTATCTTTTTTTCTTTTTGGACTCATCTCTCTTCTTTTCGTGCCCTTTTCCTTTTTGTCTGATTTTAATTTATTTTGTTTCGTTTTGTTTACTCTTGTTATTTTATTAATGCGTTTATCATTTTATTTTCGATATTCCATTTTACTTATAAATTGAAAAATATATTTTTACTGATTTTTATCTAGAAAAAAACATAAAGGGTTGTTTGGGTTCTTTTTGATAAAAAAAAATCAATTTTTAACAGAATATAATACATTGTTAAATGTTTATTAAAAATTGAAGTAAGAAAAATAAGTTAATTCGATAAACTATTTACAGTTGTTTAAAAGAATAAAGTAATTTATAAAATGGGCAAACTTAATGAATAAATTGTTTTAAGAAACACAAAAGTATATATTTGATGAAGAGAAACTATTTGTGATTATATTTAGTATTTTTTTTCAAAATCGCTTTATATTCTAACTTAAACAAACTGGTCCAAAATTATATATTCACCACTCTTTGTCCTTTATTCTTTACCCAATACACTATTTTGAGCGACATTTTATTTTATGTGAGAAAAAATGTGTTCTTTTATATAATACAACATTTTTGCCTTTTTATTTATAAAAACAAACAAATAAATCTTTTTAGTTTCTCAATAATTATTTTATAATTTTTTTATGGATAAGTGTTAATTATTAATATATCATTTTTTATGGATGAGTATTAAATTTTATGCTTATAGATGTTCACTGAAAATTTTATATTATCTTGGGCAAAATCATTTCAAACTTATCAACTTACTGTTTCACATGCCATCTACCATTTCAGAACTTCCAGAAAGTTCCACCGAAACCAAGTGTAATTTACTAGAAATGCCAGAATAGGGTAAACCTATAGTATTTCACTCCACACGATTTCATTTCATTTAACGAAAAAAATGGGAGATATTTTTATAATTAAATGAACCTTATTTATGATCAACCATTTGATGTTTGATGTCTGATGTAAACTTTTCGTTTTTTTATCTGGTATTATCAGAGGTGTCGGAAACGGTGGGTAATATTTAGGAATCGTTAAAATTTTAGTTGAATTATTTTTTAATATTTTTATTTAAAAATGTTATATCAGTCTTAAAGATTTTTTTTAATTTTAATTTAATTATGATTTTTTTAAAGTTGGTAAAACTTTTTGAAATAGAGTGCAGATTTTTAATTAAAATTGATACTAGGATTATATCCATTTAGAAATGTCAAAAAAATTCGTACTTGCGTTTATCTGCGGATAAAACTCGTAATAGATAGGAAATATATATTAAAAATGGATACCCACTATACGTGAGTACGCGTATTTTTTATATCCGCATGTTAACGAGGTGGGTACGGGTATCATAGTATTCGTACCGTGGATACCCGTACCCGTTAAATTTTAATTCACAAAAATACCCTCATATATATATATATATATATATATATATATATATATATATATATATATATATATATATATATATAAAAAACATTCTGATCTAATTTTTTCTAAGCTGCACATCTTGTCTTCTTCTTCCGGCTTCAAGTATTGGTACGTTGTCTTCTTCTTCCAAGTATACTCCTTAACATTCTTCTCTTTCCTTTCTTTGAAATAATTGGGCCTATACATCAAATCATATATAGACACTAACGTTTATGATATGCTTATTGGCAAGTGATGGAATCAAATTAAGAATACTTGGCAAGTGGCAGTTGATGTTTATTGTTTGTTTATTTTGTTTATTTTCTAGGGATCAATCGGAGAAAGTGGACTTGTTGATCAAAGCACTAATTAAAGAATTTTTATTGTGTTGAGGGTACAGGGTTTATCCATCGGGAAGGGTACGGGAGAGCTACTACCCGTCTCGTTGACATCCATATGTCCATTACACCAACAAGACAAATCATTCTTATTCACAATTTTAATTTTTATGAAAAAAAATCTTGATATGATTCAAGAGATTTAACAAGAAATAACCAAATGGCATCATTTAAAAAAAATTAAGATAAAATTAAAATTTAAAAGAATTTGAGGACCAACTTAATATTTTTTAACGAAAATAGGAACCATTAGATTAATTCCAAAACTTTTATATAAACTATTAAAAATATTGTATTTTTTATGGTAATAAAAAATAATAAAATTATTATTATAATTATTGCAATTATAAAATTAAATATAATAATTTTATTATAATTAATTTTCATTTATAATATTAAGTTTAAAAAAACAGCTAAATAAAAAAATGTTAAATTAAACAAATAATTACATAATATTAATAAATTAATTATTTTAACTGTAAAAATATTTAAAAGATAAAATTAAAAAAATAAATGTGGATAAGAAAAAGAAGACTTTTCTTTTATATATAGATATAAATGTATAAAAAAAATTTAAAATTTAAAATATATAAAATATATTAAAAATATTGAATTTTACAAAATATATTAAAAATTAAATATTAATTATATAAATTTTAAAAATTTTGGGATGGTCCGCCCTGGTTGGAATGTTAGTGTTTTTTTTTTTTTTTTTTTTGGGGGTTATTTTTTTTTTTTTTTTTTTTAAATTTTTTGGTTTTAATTCTGTGATTGATGTAGGTATTTTATATGTTTGTTGTGCTACTAAAGTTGAAATTTGGTTATTTTTGTGATGTGAATTACGATAATGTATGAATGTATTTGTTGATTTTGTATTTATAATTTTGATTGTTTATTGTTTACTAATTTATTGTCTGTATTCACCTTCCGTATCCATAATTTGTTGTATCTCTTCTTCTATTGTATTTTTTGTATTTTTACCATTCACTCAATTTTGTAAAAAAACATTAAAAATAGTTAGAAACTAATTTTTGACTTCAATTTTTATGTGATTACTTCTTCTAATGTACAATTAAAAGGAGAGTCTTTTTACTTAATATAATAATAATCATAGATTTTAAGACAGAAAAAGTTGGTAAAAATAAACTTGAAACAGTCGCAACTTTTTATTATAAAGGTTGGATTGAGACACAACATACGTGCAAGTCATTCAAAAACATATAAGATATTTACAAAATTTATCTATTTACTAAGGTTGTGTTTTTTGAAGACAGATATAGGAGAGAGTGTGAAGATGAATTTATATAGATTTAGATGTATGGATTTTTGTGTTTCTTTGAGTTAATTTAGAGGGTAAAGTGAGTGGATTTGGAGATAAATTTTATGAAAGTTAGTGAAAGATTTGATTGATATGATAGATAAAATAAATTATAAAAATAGATAAAATTAGAAAGTTACCAAAATACCCTTGATGGAAAAAGAGAATGATTTTGTAATTTGATGTTATAAAAATAATTATAATTAATTAATACGAATTAAAAGAATATTAAAATTATATAAAATTTTAAAATAAAAAAAATTAAATTTTTATGAATGTAAAAAAAATATAGAATTAAATTTTAAAAGAAAGTTAAACAATTAATTTTTAAACAAAATTTAGATAAAGTTAAAAAAAAGTTTAAAAAAGTTTAAAAAAAGTTTAAAAAATTAAAAAACATAAAAAAAAAGTAAAAAAAAACAAAAAAAAAAAAAACGACACCGATGTCGTAACCGGTGTCATCCCTTTATAAACCAAGGCACCGGTTACGTAACCGGTGCCATCACTCACACACACTTGCAGCATCGGTTAGTTAACCAGTGCATATCACCACCACACGCTGCAACAACAACCACCACCTAGCCACCGCCAACCACAACCACCCTTCATCCTCTTCCTCGACCACCACACCAAACCACCTCATCTTCTTCCCCCTCCATGAACTCAACAATCACACACACACCCACCATAACTCACCTCTCAAAACACCATATCTCACCTCTGAAAACAACACTACAAGCCGGACCACCATTCACAATGACACTGGTGCTTCCATTTTAAATTCATCTTCCAAAATTAAACAATGCACGACGGAATCTGGGAGGGAATATTGGTAAGGAATCGCGGTAGAGAGGAAGGAATCTGGCAAAGAGGAAAGAATATGGCAGCAGATGCAGGTGCTTTACATGGAATAAATATAAAGGGTATTTTCGTCATCTGATAACCATTAGGCACTATCTTCGCAGTTTTGAAGGGATGGATTAATCCATTCATCCCCCAAATACACACTCATATTTGGGGTAGCGCCTGGCGGTGTAGACTGAACTGCCAGGCGATAGTAGGAAATAGGAATGTCTTGTGAGTTGTGGCGTCCGACGGTGTAGGCTGAACCGCCAAGCGATAGTAGGAAACATGAATGTCTTGTGAGTTGTGGTGCCCGACGATGATGTGGAACCGCCAGGCGGTCTGTACTGCCATTTCGCTTAGCGGCGCTTAGGTTGCGCTAGACGATGGTGTAGTGGCAAGGTGCGTTGTGATATGTTTTGCATGACTTGTTGTGTTGGTCCTAGTTTGAGATATGCTTGATATTGTCATGAGCGGGTAGGTTCATGACTAGTGATGAACCAATGATGATATGAGCGGGGAGGTTCATATCTTGATACTCTCGTGTGGGGATACGAGCAGGGAGGTTCGTATGTTCCCTGCTCACACTTGAGAGATGTTGCGAGCAGGAAGGTTCGTAGTTGGTGGATCACGTGTGTTGGACTACGGGAGGGGAGGTCCGTAGAGTTGGACTACGAGCGGGGAGGTTTGTAGAGTTGGACCACGAGCGGGCAGGTTCGTGGAAGCATTGGAATCCCTTAGACTAGCTTGAGTATGTACCTTGTGTAGCGTAGTGTGCTTTTCTTGTTTTCGTTATCATGTTGTGAGGTGAAACTTGGATCAGGAGATGTTATGCCATGAGCGGTAGGTTCATGGATGGTGGTGAACACGTGATGATATGAGCAGGGAGGTTCATATCCTATTACTCTCATGTGGGGATACGAGCGAGGTAGATTCGTATGTTCCGTGCTCACACTTGAGAGAAGCTGCATACGGGGATGTACGTAGCTGGTGGATCACGTGTGTTGGACTACGGGGTGTAGGTCCGTAGAGTAGGACTACGAGCGGGGAGGTTCGTAGAGCAAAACTACAAGCAGGGAGGTTCATAGAGGTAGGACCACGAGCGGGCAGATTCATGTGAGCATCATAAACCCTGAATCTGAGGCTAACTATTTGTGTGTTGTGAAGGTTGAAAAGCCTCAGGGATTAAGGTCTTGGTCAAGAACTAACTAGAATAGAATAATTTGGTGTATTGTTAAGTTTATTAAATTAACTGATTGTTTATTTTGAGCTCACCCTTTCTATTTGTGTTTGGCGATGATCGTGTGATTCGTTACGCGGGAGCAGATGATGTTACAGGTGATGCTAGTGATGCATGGAGACGAAGAGAGGGCTAGCTTGGGGGCTCTTGAGCTAGGGATTTTTATGATGTTCTTTCATTATGTTCGATTTTGAAAACTTGTAATAAGATTATTATTTAGTTATGTTTAAATTATGGCGCGTTGAAAAATAATTTGAATTTTCCCGCATTTGGAAATAATAAAATTTTGTCGATTGATTTTCTATATTTTATTTTATTTATTTAATTAAGTAATTTTCAGTAGGGATGTTACAATCACCATCTTCATTAGATGATGAATGTGATGAGTTTAATTATGTTTCAAAAGAGAGGTTAAGATTGGAAGTTACCTTTTCTTTTATATTTTCCATGAGACATGGACTTACTTGTTTTGCGTTTTTTTACCCAAAGTTTGATCATAAGTTTGAATATTCTGAAGTAGCCATCATATTATTCCTTTTTAATTTTGGCTTCTTCTTTAGCTTGGGGTACTTCATCTTCATGTGACCTAGTCATCTACATTCATAACATATGACCTATTAATTATCTTCCTTCCTCTTGTTGGAAAATCTAATATTTCCTTGATATTTCTGTTTATATATTTGCTTAAAATTTCTTCACATTTGAGATATTTCCTCATCAATTAAGTTTTTCAACTCAACCTTGGAAGTTTCATTCTCCTTCTCTACACCTTTCAAAGCCCTAGTTCCCTTATGTTTATTATAAGTCTGCTTTGAAGCATATCTTGCAGCCAAAATTTTCTCTCTTCTTTTTCTCTCCCAAAGGCTATGAAATTTACTCTCCCTATTGATCTAGAAGAGCCTTTTCCACTCAAGTTAAGTGAGACAAAATGAGCTTGACTAGTTTGGAATATTTTGACACATAGTTGGGAGCCAACTCAACACATCTCCCACCTCGCAACTATGTAGAGGTAACCACCAATTTGGTTATCTCAAAACAAACTTCAAACTTCTACCTTGGCAGTGCCTTAGTCATCATATTAGCACAATTTTCATCAGTATGAACTTTATTTAACTCCAAGAACTTAGTATCTAAAGCATGATGTATCCAATGATACCTCACATTAATATGTTTGGACCTAGAATGAAAAGTTAGATTCTTACCAAGATGAATAACACTTTGATTGTCCACAAATATTGGATAGTTGTTCCACAAATAACCAAGCTTCATAAGACTTTCTTTAACCATAGAAACTCTTTGCATGCTTCCATCATGATAATGAACTCTACCTCTATAGTAAGCAATGTTGCACACCTTCCAACATGTTGATCATCAACATCACCATGTTTCTCATAATTTTTAGTGCTATTATCAACATTATCCATATTACAAATAGGCAACCACATCGGATTACCATCAATGGGATCACTATCTTTCTCGGGTGTAGTCTTCTTCCACTTGTCAATGTCTTCAATGGTTTGGTCTTCCATGAACTGCATATAACGTCTTTTGACTTGTTTCTTCTCAACATAATTGCACAACTTGTAGAAAAATTCATCCTAACCATAACCAATAAAAATATAGTAGCAACAATAATAGAAAATAAAAACAATAATCACAAAAAAGTAAACCAATATTTTTAACGTGGGAAAACCTTCTTAATGTGAGAAGTAAAAATCCACAAACACAAGTCATATAACCAATCTCCACTTAGATCAAATATGAGTACATGATAGTTAAATTAAAACTACAAATAAGTGCATACAACCAACCAATATATCAAAATAATAACGCTCTCAAATTTAACGAACAAATAGAGAGAAACCTAAAATACAATAATAGTTCGAGACTCCCAAATCTCCAATTAACAACCCCAATAGTCAAAATAAAAAAAAAATCATATTTCATAAACATGTCAAAATTTTAGCTCGATTCAACGATAAAGGAAACAAAAATTATAATTTTACTTAATGACTCAAAGAATATGTCAACAAATTTTCTCTCTATTTATTTTTTGGGTTAAGTATGTTTTTGGTCCATTAACTTTCAGTGAATTTTGGAATTAGTCCATTTCGAAACTTTGGACTAATTTAGTCCTTCATCTTTCGAAATACGTAGATTTTATGTTATTAATCAAATTTTGTTAGCTTTATTTTTTTGTTTATATTGTTTGACACATTTTTGTTTTAACGTTAAGTCAAATACTATAATGAAACATGTTTGAAATGTCAAATAAACTTAACAAAATTTGATTAAAAGGACTAAATCCACGTATTTTGAGAGATAAAGGACTAAATTTGTCCAAAGTTTCGAAATGAACTAATTCCAAAATTCAATAAAAGTTAAGGAACCAAAAGTATATTTAACCCTTATTTTTTTCTTAAAGGTTATGAAATTTACTGTTTCTATTGTTCTAGAAGACTCCTCTCACATAAATTAGGCGAGACAATATGAACTTAATTAGTTTATATTTTTAAAACATATAATTGTATGCAATCCATCATGCAAATTAAATTGAGAATCATTAAAATAAAGGATAACTTTGAGAAAAAAAAATCATAGTGAGTAAAAGTAAAATTATTAAAATCATGCAAGTTGGGCTGGTTAGTGTAATTAAAAATGAAAAGTAAATAAGTTTATCTGAGTAATTTTTACCTATTGAAACTACTCATATTTCTTCTAATTTGAGTTTAGGGTGTGTTCCTTTGGGGGTATGAATTTGGGGGAGAGTGTGAAGATGAATTTGTGTGTTTTTTTTGAGTGGATTTAGAGGGTAAAATGAATGGATTTGAAGATAAGTTTTATGAAAGTTAGTAAAAGATTTGATTGATGTGATAGATAAAGTAAATTGTAAAAATAGATAGAATTATAAAGTTACCAAAATACCCTTGATGGAAAAAGAGAATGATTTTATAATTTGATGTTATAAAAATAAGTATAAATAATTAATACGAATTAAAAAAAATATTAAAATTATATGAAATTTTAAAATAAAAAAAATTAAATTTTTATGAATGTAAAAAAAATTAGACAATTAAAATTTTAAAAAAAGTTATACAATTAAATTTAAACAAAAGTTATACAAAAAATGTTAAAAAAAATTAAAAAAAAAGTTAAAAAAACAACAACACACACGACACCGGTTACGATGTCACTCTCCTCTTTGCAAAGACACCGGTTACATAACCGGTGCCATACACACACAATGCACCGCACCGATTATGTAACCGATGTGTATATCATCATTCCTCCACGAGCTTCATCCCCACCACACCCCACCACCTCCTTCATCTTCGTCCGCCACCTCTCCTTGATCTTCCTCCTCCGCCACATCCCAACACCTCCTTCATCTTTGTCCCCGACGACCCATCGCTGCACTCACCACTCACCACTACATTCAATTCACACACACCCACTACCGTTTCCCAAAAGGAGGGGCAATTTCGTAATCTTAAACGAAATATACGCGAATCACCTCATTTTTGGGTGAATGGATTAAACCCTCAATCCCCAAATCCATGCTCTTATTTCTTTGTAAATCATATCAATAGAACACGTTCTTTGCATGGTATCCACACTCGTAAATTTGCTTCAACAGTGCAAATCATTCAAACGAACACTGTGTTATTGTGAAAAAAAATTGTGATGAATGATTTATTTAACACAATTATTTGAAGGGTAAATTCCAAACCAGAACGGTTTTTTCTTCAGTGGTGATTGGTCCCTCCCACCTCATATTACCTTGCATAATTTCTTAACCGTTTTTAGAAGTTCAATCCTTTCAAATTAGTTTCTATCTAATCTTTCTTTCCATTGTCAACAATTGAATGAAACGAGGTTGAGATAAAATGGTTCCGTTTCTGTCATAAAGTCAATTTAATGAGCACAAGGGTGTCTTATTTCTATGAAAAGAAAATGTTATCTTTTTGAGCAGTTTCTAAAGGGATTCCATGCTTTCATTTCTGTCACACAATAAAATACCATTTTTCTGTTATTTCTCTACTTAACCACGTTACCTACCTCGATGCCGCCTCTTTGACCATTTGGGATCATAACAAATTGGCTTTGTTTTCATCATTTTAGTTTTTGAATCTCACTGAATTTGATCCTCACAAAAATTAAATCATTATCTTCCCGAAAACCAAGAACATAAAATTGAAAAAGTTTCCCATAAAAACCATGACAAATATTTCTTTTTTTGCTTGATGAGGTCCTATGATTTTGACTATGATTCTTTTATACCTATCATAGTTAAACTTTTTGACTTTTGCAAACCCCAAAGTTCGATTTTTTGAGTACCATATCAAAGTAATATTTGATTGGTGATTTAATTTTTTCAACATCCTTTTTAAAACTAATATTTTATCGATTAAGAATCTTATGTTTTTTAAAAAGAAATATTCCTGTTTTTTAGAAAATGACTATTAAGATTTCGGGATAGAAAGACTAATAAGGGAAGAGAAAATGAATCAGAAATGAAGTTGTTGAAATTGAGAGCTGTTGAGTAAAAGATTTACACTAGATTTGATTGTTGTAAAAGAAAAATAATTAAATTAATCAAGTAATATAATACATTAAAATAATACCCATCAAAATTCAAAAATGATTAATTATAAAGTATTGAATTCATAAAATTAGAATAATATTTAAATTTATTTTATTAATAACATTTTATTTTTTATGGATTTAAAAAATAATTATCTTTTTTATAAAATTTTATACTTTTATATGAATTTAATTAATTTTTTAAATATTATTTTAGGATAGAAAAAATCAATAACTAAAATAATTTGTTTCAATTTTAAAGAAAAGAAACTAATATCTGTTAAAAATAAGAATGAATACAAATATTAATTATTTAATATATATATATATATATATATATATATATATATATTACAGAGATTCTTGTCCATATTCGTTTTTTCAAATTTAACTTTTAAACAATTCCTTTTATTAATTTTATCGTTATTATTTTAAATCTAACCATCTTTTTAATATGACCGTTTCTTAAACTTAACTATTTTTAATTATAAAATAATTAAAAACTAATTACAGTAAAATTATAAAAGTTACTTATATTTAATTTCATAATTATAAGTAACAGTAAGTTTATTACTTTTTTAATTAATACATATAGCGCGTATCTTGTATATATTAATATTAATGAATATTAATTTCATCACAATTCTCTACCGATATATTTGTATATATCACATACTATATCTAATTTTAACTTAATTTTTTGATTTTTTCTGTTTAAATTTAAAACATATATAAATTATTTTAAACGATTTTTTTTGTAAAACTCTCTTTTTCTATCCTAAAATTTAAAGGACCTAATCTCATCTGTTGGACCTAAGGGCTTACTCATAGGGTGCCAAAACCCCCCCAAAACCAGCTTTAACCCTCCCTCATTCTTGCATTTTTTCATAAACTATTTCCTTCTCTCCCTTGGCTGCTTCATGAGCTCTGCTAGGGTTTGGTCTCGTTCTTCATCAAGCTAGTTGAACTCCACTTCAGTTCCATCTTACCTTACCAAGTTCTTGGAGTTGTGGTGCTCCTCTGTGCTCGTGGTATTTGCTATCTTCTGTCCAGGTAAGGGAAGTTAAAACTTTTTTTTTTCTTTAAAATACAGTGTAATTATTTTTGTTGTACTTATTTTTGTTGAAATGAGTGTGTTTGATTGATGTGGCGCTATTTTTTTTTTCTTCACTTGCACACTTCTCGTAAAATGAAGGTTCCTACTTTATTAACAATTGGATCAAACTAAAATTTTAACCACTGATCTTAACACATAATTCTTGATTTTGAACGATTGGATCGTTACTTTTTATTTTACCTCATGTTATGTTTCATTTAATTATATTATTATTATTTAAATCGGACGTTACAATTTTAAATATATAATCATTACATTCATTAATTGTATTTATTATAGTGTTAAAGAGATACATTATCAAACATACCTTTTTATATAATGAAGTACCTCTTGTAACATTATAAATAAATATAACTAATTTTCAATCACTATAATTACACCAAATTTTACATATTACATCAACTTCTACATTAAAATGGGGAAAGTTAAACGATTTACTGTATTCATTTGAAACTATTATAACATCGAATTCTTTCTTTCTCAGCCGAAGCAAATAATTCGAAATTATGTTCAACTGTTTTAACAACCCCATTTTTTTTTTTTTTAAATTGAAGTGTAATAAAAAAATTGTAAATGAAAAATGAGTACTATAATTTTATTAAAAAGAAAAAATAATATACTTATAACTTTGATAGGATTTTTCAAGATTTGCAGAATGAGGACGTCTAAGTTTATAATTCTCAGAGTGTGGAGAAAATATGTTTCAATTTGTAACAATTTTATAGTTATTGTTTTGTTTTATAGATTAGAAAGTATTCTAATATTTTAGTGATGGATCTGTCAAAGTAAAATTGTTACATGAGTGTTTAATATTTTAAATTTAAGCATAATCAATTATGTTTTATAGGCATAATCTTTTATGTTCTCCCTTAAAAGTGCTTCTTTCAAATCAGATTCAAAATTCATTTCTGAATTTAGTTTCCTCAAAGTTCTCTTTCTCAGTTCCGTGTATGTTAAAGTGAAAAAGGTGAATTAGTAAAAAAATATCTTTCTTTTACCATGGGAAGGTGTTGAAAATCCAATATTGCTTCATGTTTTTTTCTTCCAACAAATCTCATTTTCCAGATGAAAGGTTTCCCTTTGTCAATGCACAATAGATCAACCCAAACAAACGCAAAGTTATATCGACAATATGAAATAATTTTGCAGAATAAATTCGCTAAACTTTATAATAATTATTTTAAATTATTAAAATAATTACTTTTGATTGGTTTGGAATGAAATTTTAATGATTTGAAGGTGCACAGTGATTGATTGTGTTGCTCTTGAGTTATTCTTTATTAATTATAATCGTATATATCTGTTTTACAACTAGGCCAGAATGATTCCTCTGTCCCGCAACTCGGTCTCTGTTCATCTGGGTGGATTACTCCGTGACCCTCTTCACCCAATTACGTTGGACCACTCTCTTAACAACCCTTGTTCTTCTCTTACTCTGTTTTGGAATTGCAAGAGAAAAAAGTGGAAAATATCCACAGCTATGGCTTCTAATATCAGGACCAACAATTACCTGCGCCATGTGGAATCAATGAAGCTCATGCCATCGGGTGCAGGTCACATATCACACTTGAATGCTGTTGTACTTGGTGATTCTCTCGCCACTGAAGAGGATGATTTCGTTCTTCCTAGTGAGGAATTTGCTAGCCAAGCTAATATTCAGTCCCCAGAACAGGTTTCATAGTGTTTACACTGATCGGTGTTCAATTTTATATTGCAGCTTATGAATGTATTCTGGGGTTCAATGGTTTTGACTTAACAACGAATGAAGAGAAAAACATGTGTTTTTTTTTTTTTTTTTTTTTTTTTTTTTTTTATTTTTTTTTTTAGTTTTTTTTTTTATTTTTTTTTTTTTTTTTTTTTTTTTTTTGTATCAAGTCTTTGCGCAAGATTTTGTAGAAATTGATTTTTTAATGTGTCTGTGATTTGTGATCCATCAGTATCTGAAGATGTACAAGAGATCCATTGAGGACCCTGCTGGGTTCTGGTCTGAGATTGCGGAAGAGTTTTATTGGAAACAAAAATGGGGCCATAAAGTATGTGATGAAAATTTTGATGTAAGGAAAGGGAATATCAAGATTGAGGTAATTGATCTGTTTCAATTATCCAGTTTGGATCTTGTTTTTGCCTTTGCTTTTGTTTTTCCTTCCGATAGTGTTTGTTCAGAGACTGAGTGTGGTTGTACCTTGTGTTGTTTGTCCGTTTTCTCTTTCATTGCTTCAGTGGTTCAAGGGTGGCATCACCAACATCTGTTATAATTGCTTGGATAGAAATGTTGAAGCTGGACTTGGTGACAAGGTAGCCATTTACTGGGAAGGCAATGAACCTGGCTTGGATGATACTTTGACATACACTCAGCTTCTGCAACAGGTTTGCCAGGTTTGTTCCGACTTACCTCTGTCTGCATACAACGAGGATAGTCAAGTTCCTCAAGTTTAGGTGGTAACATTTTTTGTTTTTGAATTGTGAAGACTCAATGTAAAGTGGTCAAATAATTGAATATTTTTATTGTTTCAGCTTGCTAACTATCTGAAGGATAATGGTGTGAAAAAGGGAGATGCTGTAATTATTTATTTGCCTATGCTTATGGAGCTCCCCATCGCAATGCTTGCCTGTGCCCGGATTGGTGCTGTTCATTCGGTATCAACAAGAACTTAAAGACATTTTCCTTGTCCGCCATTTGTTGTTTACTCGTGTTAAACTGCTAGATGACTTAATATGTTTGACTTGCCTTTGAGTTAATAGTTAGTTATTTTCATCTGGTCAGGTTGTATTTGCTGGTTTTTCTGCAGAAGCACTTGCCCAGAGAATCATTGATTGTAAACCAAAAGTTGTAATTACTTGCAATGCTGTTAAAAGGGGCCCTAAGGTTCTCCATCTGAAAGATATTGTTGATGTTGCAATCAAGGATTCAGCCAAAAATGGAGTTCCTATTGGTGAGAATATCTTAATTTGTTTAATATTTCAGTTGTATAATCACTGGAATATTGACCAATTCTGCTTTGCTGATTAAAATTCTGACATTAATGTGTAGACACACAAACACACACACACAGAATAGCAATACGAAGTTTATGATTGGTGACAAAAGTGGAGCTTAATAGGTCAAACACATTGAATAAAACAAGTACTGTATTTTAACTTTTTCTAGTTTGTCAATAAACATATCATTGCGGGTGTTGTTCATGTCTCTTCCCTTTGACTTTTATTATGTGATATTAAATTTGTGACAAGTGTGTTCTATATCAGTTAGGCGTGAGACAAATAATAATTAAAGAAGTCGCTCTCCCCTCTTAGCAGCCAGGCTTTTGGGAGTAGGCTTTCTTCACAGGTTTATTTGATAGTTTGAGAATGTCATATGATGAAAACTAGCACATTGAAATAAGTGACTGTTTTTAATTTCATTTACAATGACCAATCCAAACTGACTTCACTTATATTGATATGAACAAATAAAGTAGGCTGGGGTGTTGTAAGACTTCTCCCTTTATGGTTGTGGATGGAAATCCTGTGCACCAAAATTACTTAGGTATATGATAGAAAGAGTAGAAGACCATCATCACATTGGATCAGGCACGGGGAGGAGAGATGAAGGAGGATGAAGGATACACTATACTCTGTAATTATTTACCATACTGGCTGTCTACATATATTAAGAGAGAAATAAGGTGCATGAGCATGTAGGGTAGGGTGGAGAGAGGGATTCTGGTATTTAGCACTTCTTGTCTGTCCTCTTGACCTGTTTCCCAATGTAAGAGACATTTGCAACTGAACTGAGCAAGAGAATTATCTTTAGGGTTTGTGAACATGTATATGCTACATCCATAATCTCTGGTTCAATTGTCCCTTTATTATATTCCTTGATCTTATTCTCTTACTTTTTTTCCCTGTCTCAACAGATAAATGCTTAGTTTATGAAAACTCATGGGCAACGAAGAGAGAAGATACCAAATGGGAGGATGGGCGTGATGTATGGTGGCAGGTTGGTATATAAAATCTCCATTTATGTTATATATATATATATATATATATATATATATATATATATATATATATATATATATACTCACATGATTAACTAAGTGTAGAATCATGGTTCTATTTTCAGTACTCTGCAAATTTCTACATGCCATTGCAAATAATTAGTTACATAATTGTTTCAGTCTGAATTTCTTCCGTTATTTCGAACAGATTAATCTGTTTCTGATGATAAGGTTGCTATAAGTCTTGCATTTCTGTTTAGCTGTGCTAAATAAGTTTTCAATATCCACGATTATGTAAATTTCATTCTTATTTTGAACATTTTTTTTGCTATCTTTGACTGGTTTTGCAGGATGTCGTTCCTCAGTATCCAACTAGTTGTCCAGTGGAGTGGGTTGATGCCGAGGATCCACTTTTTCTACTCTATACAAGTGGGAGTACAGGCAAGCCTAAGGTATTTGTGTGCTGTTACTGCTGTCGACTAAGTCATGTTTCTTTTTTCTTCCTTTCTTTACTTGAGGCTGCTGCTTTCTAATGTTTATGTTCCTAAAAGGGTGTCTTGCATACAACTGGTGGTTACATGGTGTACACTGCAACAACATTCAAGTATGCATTTGACTACAAGCAGTCTGACATCTACTGGTATCCCCAGAAGCATTTTCTTCTACCCTGTTTATCTTTGACATGTTCTTGATGAATCGGGTTCGCTACGGTTAGGTAAATGCCTTATACTCTGACTACAGGTGTACGGCAGATTGTGGTTGGATTACTGGGCATAGCTATGTCACTTATGGACCCATGCTCAATGGTGCATCTGTTATTGTGTATGAAGGGGTAATAAATTTTTTTCTTGAAACACTGTTATTTATTTATATTCGTGGCAGAGCTAGAGCAAATGTATCGAAGTGACATGTTATCAGCGGAACCAAAAAGACCAATTCAACCATAAATTATTAATATATTTCTACAATTTAAGAATTCTGAAAATGGTTTTACCATGTGAGAAGAAGAATGATTGAAGCCCAGCTGAAGAAATACAAATTAGCATACAATTAATCAGAAAAATCAAGAAAAACTTAGTAAAACCAGTTCAGACTTTGGATCAAATTTCATCTCCGAAGACTTGGGCTCAATGATATTCTTTGATAAAGTAGCCAACCCCAAGCAGTGGGAAAATGTTTTTGGTCGTTGCTTGCTGTTAACAATTCTGAAAAACAAAAGTACCGATTGTGTTATTTGTTTAGCTCGCAGAATTGTTACTGAACAGCAAAAACAAAAATGAGCAGCTAAAATGCTTTTTAAAGTGACCACTTCATGTAGCAATAGTTGACAGAAAGAAGTTTAAGGCCCACATGAGCAAGAGGTCAATAATTAATGCCTGATCAGTTTGTTGTCTTGGCTGTGATTACATTTATTGCTATTTTGATTCCATCATACTGAGCTTTGGAGATACACTAATTGTCCTGGCAAACTACACACATATACATTTACTGGCTTTGTAAATAGAAGTGAGGTGATCTCCGCAAATATTGTAGTGTTGGTGCAGGTTGAGTTCATAGATAGAAAATTACGAGTCAATGAGTTGCTAAGAAATACTCCATTTCAAATCTGATATTAACCTGAATGCAGGCTCCTAATTATCCTGATGCTGGTCGATGTTGGGACATTGTTGACAAATATAAAGTGACAATATTCTACACTGCGCCCACACTGGTGCGGTCCCTCATGCGTGATGGTGATGGGGTAAGATATCTCGTGATTACCTATGTTAGTTTTTCTCTATGAAAATTGATTTGACTATGAATGAATGTTTTTTGTGTACACACACAATCCAGCATGTCTCATCTCTTTTGGCTCTACTCTAGACATACCTCAAATTAGTTTTAGTTTTAAGGTTGTAAAAACGTAGTCTCGTTGCAATGTTAAAAGAAGTAAAGTGTTGTGTTGAGAAAATCTTGTTTATATTGTTTCCATTGCACATCTTACAGAAAACAAAAACCTAATAACTATTTTGTAGCCATTCATGAAAACAAAAATGTTTTCTCAAACCAAGTAGCTCATCGGTTATTCAAGATTATTTATTATAAATCTTCAAGCAAAAGAAGCTTATATAAATCACCATTTAAAATTGACATCTTTGCTTCTCGTATAGGAATATAACTGTTAGTTTATATTGATATTTTGAATAAAGTTCGGACTATAATATCTGAACATATTGATAGAACAAGGGAACTGTGATCTAAGAGTGTGCAGACTTCCATTGGTTCTTAATTTAATTATTGTTCATTCAAATCAATGTAATCTGTGCAGTTTGTTACTCGCTACTCAAGGAAATCTTTACGAGTCCTAGGAAGTGTAGGTGAGCCCATAAATCCAAGTGCGTGGAGGTGGTTTTACAACGTAATTGGAGATTCAAGGTGCCCTATCTCTGACACTTGGTGGCAAACAGAAACGGGTGGCTTCATGGTATTGTAGTTTCCAATGATTATCTGCTAAATTTGGTCCTAATGGCTGGCAATGAACATAGATAGGCTCATTTCTTTAGTCACAAATTCAATAGATTTGTTGCGTACCACATGTTTACAGCTAAAGTGATAATGGAGATTTGGATTGTGCACACAGACACACGCACACAAAAATACCTGTGCCTTTCAGGTATCCGAGACAGATAATTGGTAGCCACGCATAATAGATACTCGTGGGTAAGGGGTTGGGTGCGGATAGACATTATTCGCGTCAAATCCGACCCGTTACCCTCCCTACACAACAGATATGCTTATCATGTCTGCGCACCTTGGTCTTTGGGTCTAAATTTTTTTCTGTGGCTTACAGATAACTCCACTACCGGGTGCTTGGCCCCAGAAACCCGGTTCTGCAACCTTCCCTTTCTTTGGAGTTCAGGTATTCTATGCTGACCTTAAGTGTTCCTTTTGTAATTTAATGTACTCTTTTTTTACTTCCATATGACTGTTTCCATTTGCCTTCATCACTGACTAATTTATTTGTAACTGTAGCCTGTCATAGTAGATGAGAATGGTGTTGAAATAGAAGGCGAGTGCAGTGGATATTTGTGCGTTAAGAAATCGTGGCCTGGAGCTTTCAGAACTCTTTTTGGCGATCATGAAAGATATGAAACAACATATTTCAAGCCATTTGCGGGATACTATTTCAGTGGTGATGGTTGCAGCAGGTTAGTGTTTTGGTTGCATTACATGCCAGTTTCCACGATTCTAGTCTAATAATCTTTGAATTTGAATTAAGCCTGTGTGAATTAAATTTCTGTAGTTTTAACTCAAATCAGGAAACACCACCACAACACGAGACAATGTGTTTGATGATTATAATATGCCCTTAACTTTGTTTCAGGGATAAAGATGGATACCATTGGCTCACTGGAAGAGTTGATGATGTCATCAATGTCAGGTATGCTTTCAATTATGAAAGCTCTTTCTGATTCCTCAATCTTACAATTTTCTTTATAGATATAATCACGAAAACATTAATAGACAGGTCTATCTTCCATGATGTTCCAATCTTTTTGGTGTCCTAGTCTCATATAATCGTGTTATATGCAGTGGTCATCGGATTGGCACAGCAGAAGTGGAATCAGCACTAGTTTCACATCCTAAATGTGCAGAGGCTGCTGTGGTTGGTGTTGAGCATGCGGTATGTATTGAATGTATCATATTCTTTATGTGTGCTGGTCATAAAGTATGTTTTTGTATGAAAGAAATTAAGTTCAGTTTCTGCATAGCATGCTAAATGATTGCTGCTGTACTTGAATCCACTACCGTCACTACTGTAGGTGAAAGGACAGGGTATCTATGCATTTGTTACAGTGGTGGACGGCGTTCCTTACAGTGAGGAACTACGGAAGGACCTCATACTCATTGTCCGAAAGCAGGTCCGTACTTCAAACTGACAACATGAACCACTGTGTCTTGCTATAATATAGATATAGATAAATTATAGGTTTAATTTGTCGAATGGTACCCACTTTTATTTAGATGTGTTACTTTGATACCCGCTTTTAAAAATGTGTTAATTGAGTCCCAACTTTTGAAAAGATGCCTCAATTAGGTCCTCTTCAGCAAAAAATTATTAATAAATTTAACGGTATTGATATTTAGAATGACTTACAAAATTAAGTATTGATATTTATATTAAAATTTAGTGGTAAAAGTCATGAATTAAATTAACGGCTTTAGTAATTTTTGTCTGAAAGGAAACTGATTAAGACACTTTTTGAAAAGTTAGGACTAAATTGACACATTTTTACCTTACAAGCCGGTTTGATGATAGGTAGAGTTGGACGAATTCACTTTCTAAGAGTTACATCCATTTGAACTCCTTGTAGTGTTGTCAGTTGTTTAAAATGTTTATAGGAATTTTATCATCTCGCAATATGGTTGTGAACCTCTATATTTACAAAATTTGTATGAATATTTTATAAATGAATGATCACATGCTTTTCTTTAACATTTCAGATAGGAGCCTTTGCAGCACCTGACAAAATCCATTGGGCACCTGGCCTCCCAAAAACAAGGAGTGGAAAGATAATGCGAAGAATTCTGAGAAAGATTGCTTCCAGGCAGTTGGATGAACTTGGAGATACAAGTACCCTTGCAGATCCAAACGTGGTCAATCAACTTATAGAACTTGCTGATTCATGAAGCCAAAAGTTTGTATTATTATAGGTATGAGAAATGCTAGTGAACACACACTGTTGGACACTCTTTATTATTAACTAAAATTTATTGGAAATCAGAACTCCACGAGTTACCACTCTATTTAATAAACTTGACAAGATTTTGTAGTTTCCAATAAATTTTTAACAATAGTAGAGTGTGTATTTGAAATAAGTGTTAGAGGGTGTGTGTGTTAGTAGTGCTTCTCGGAAAAGGTACACTAGCCAGAGAGAAGTTAAAGGACAAATTTTGCTGTGTATGTGTATTTTTATGGGAAATGTTTGTGCTTGTGAAATAATAAATAAATCATCCATATTTATTTTCTTAAACTTCTCTTCTCTCTATTTATATAAACAGTTCAAACCTGCACTTTTTTTTTTTTTCCATAAAATAACATTCGTTGTAATCCTACGCTTGAGTCTGTTAAGCATGTTATACTGACCAACTTTACTTCGATTCAACAAATGATGGAGATAGTCAACAACATTACGTATAACTTCTTCCTGTACCCTCGTAACTACTACCAGCACCGTATACTAATAGCAAAAAGAGTAATGTCTTAATCTCCAACCCTAGTTCTTCCTCCTACATTTTCTGCTAGTTGTCACTTCTCCTCTGCACCCCTCTGCTGCAGTGCAACATCCACGTCGCCGCCACACCTCTTTGTCGCCCCTGAATACGTTCTCTTGTGGGAATCCTCTGCAACTTCTCCAACAAATTTTTCATTTTTTTTTCTGAAACCTCCGCACTGTTGCAGGTGATCTAATTTTTTCTTTTTACCTTTTGGACGGCTTAATCCGAAAACCTCTCTGAGTGCTCAATTTGTAACGTTTTTGGGTTACGTAATTTTGAAAGGGGAGGCGTTAGTTAAAATATGTTTCCTGGGACACCTTTCTGGATTGCTCAGATCATCCCAATGTTGTCATTATTATATCAAAGTATATTAAAAGTTTTTTCTGGAAAATGATTATTATATTCCGGGCTAAACTCTTCTTGTTTCTTCATTAGTGATAATTTAATTTCTTGGAGGAGGAAGAATCAAAATGTTATAGCAAAATATAGTGTGTAAACAAAATATAAAGTTATGGCTTTAGCTAAGCTTATTTAGCTTAAATAATTACTTAAAGAATTGCAATTGCATTTTTATGCATTTTCTTTTTCATTTTTATGCTTTATGACATGAAAATTATTTTAGAAATTCAACCCGTTTAGCATGTATTTTGTCTAATTTTCCTTGTGAATCTCAAATTTTTTTTAAAGTTTGTAATGCTCTCATTAACGTAAACAATTACTTATCATAAGTGAGGTGATTTATGATAGTCCCATTTAACTTCTCACTAAAATAATGCAAGAATGGGGTCATTAGTCAACTCATACTTAAGGGCAATAAAAGATTTTTCTTGTTTTTCTTCCCATTTAAATTTAACATTCTTTTTATCAATTTCATTTAAAAGAGCTCCCAATGTGCTAAATGTTTTTACAAATATTCTATAAAAACTAGCTAGGTTATGAAAGCTCATAGCGTCACTCAAATTTTTAAGGGTAAGCCATTCTTGGATAGCCTTCTTGATGACGTCCTGGTTCGGGATCAATCACACTAACAAGTGCACTGGTTTGATTGTAGTACCAAGTGTCATATCCATGGAGATTTCATAAAATTTTATCAAAACTCGTGATACTATTTTAATTTGTGATTATTAAAGTTTGATTTTAAAGTGATAGTGAACTAGAACTCTTATTTAGCACCAATTAATTCAAGTGTATAAAACGTGTTGGGATTGGGGTTCACTACTTTGTTTTTATGCACAATTACTGTTTCATTGGATTAACAAAGTTCATTCACTTTCCTTGAAGTACACTAATGTAATCCTAGGCACATGTTTGGGACACTAGGACCTAAAGATAATTAAACTTAGTGTGATTTATCTACTCCTGAAGAATGAACTCTTTACATTAATGATTAAGACTCTTTACACCAACTAAGTCATATAAGGACATCTATGCCTCCTAACAACCTTAATTACTCTATTGGATCTATAAATTGAATTAGCTTTTGCCTAACTCAAGTTATAAATGCAATAGATGATTCACCAGCTCATCACACATGAAATGAGAATTGAATCACTAACATATGAAAGAACAATTGAATAAAACAATAAATAAAATTAGACATTAATGATTCCTCACTCCTTTTTTCTTATATATATATATATATATATATATATATATATATATTGGTATAGATATGTAAATGCATAACTGAGGTTTGAATTCTATGGTGGTGCCATGGAGTGCCAGTCAATTGTTCTAGATTATATGTGGGGGATTAGGTTCATGGGAACCTGTCTTAAAGTGCCAAAAACCAGTAGCATTGACGCTACTGGTGTGGCGCCTAGCGGCAAGAGGTGAGCTGCTAGGCGATAGGAGGAACCAGGGAAGTCTTGGGACGCGCATCGCCGGGTGGTAAGATGGTTACACTAGGCAATAACAGCCAAAAAAGTGGCCACTAGGACGCGTGGCACCTAGTGGTGTGGATGGTCCCGCTAGGCGATACTTGAAAAACTAGACACTTTTAGGATGCATGGCGCTTGGCTGTGTGTGACTTCCGCCAGGCGGTGTGCAACACACTTTCCCTTGGCGACGCTTAGGCAACGCCAGATGATAATGCAAGGGACGAGGGCTGTGGCCTGATGATATGAGAAATCTGGTGTGAGCATGCGAGTTGTGGCTCGTATGGTTTGGCTTCACCTGATTGGCAATCACGAGTGGTGGTCGATGGTGTTGCGAATCTTATGTTAAGAATACAAATTGTGATTCGTATTAGGGAGCTCCACCTAGCATTATAGATGGTAGTTCGTAACATGATAGTTTTGCATGTGTAATCTACGAGTGGTGGCTTGTAGAAGTGGAACCATGAGTTGTAGCTTGTGGCAGCAAGGTTTATTTTAAGGTTATCATCAGAGTGTGTAGAACATGGATGTACATGGTGGTGGCCATAATTTCTAGTATTGGGGGGTGGAGGTTCTCCAACGAGTGTGTTTTTACATTATACAATTATTATTTGTTTATTCTATAAGTTCATTCTATCTGTTTGTGATTGGCGATGATCATGTAACTTGTTACACGAGACCAGGGGATGTTTCAGGTGGTACTAGTGATGCGTAGAGCCAGAGCGGGGCTAGCATGGGGAAAATCTAAAGGAGATTTTACTACTGTTTTGTGGATTTCAGATACTATGTTTTTTTATTATTTGTAAACTTAAAACCATTGATGTTAGTTTAAATTTTTGAACTTATACGCATTTAATAAATTTGAAATCTTCCTGCACTTTGGGAAAGAAGACTTATTAATTGTCTATTCATTTTTTTCGTATTATTTTTATTTTATTTAAATTGGTAATATCCGACTAGGATATTACATCATGTGCCAGTAATTCTGGTACCTTAGAAAGATGGATCATGGAGGATGTGCAGTGATGGTAGAGCCATCAACAATATTACTATAAGGTTCACAAAGATGACCCACTTCATTCCTTGCCATAAGATTGATGATGCCAATTATGTGGCCAATTTATATTTCAAAGAAGTGGTAAGATTACATGACATTCTAAGGAGCATTGTATCAGATAGGGATGTCAAGTTTGTTAGTTATCTTTGGAAGGTCTCGTGGGGTAAGTTAGGTACAAAGTTTCTCTTCTGTACAACTTGTCATCCTCAAACAGATGGACAAACATAAGTGATAACTCTTTCACAACTCCTTAGATGTTTTGTAAACAAAAATTGAAAAATTGAAAACTTGAGAGGAGTGGTTACCTCATGTGGAGTTTGCTTGCAATATTGTGGTTCATTCTACTACTCAAATGTCTCCTTTTGAGGCAGTATATGGCTTTAATCTTTTAACTCCATTACATTTGTTACCTTTACATGATATTGATTTTATGTCGAACAAAGATGGACTTGCCAAAACAACTTTTGTCAGGAACTTGCATAAAGAGGTAAAGGCCCAAATAGAAAAGAAGATGGAGAAGTTAGCCTCGAAGGCTAACCAAGGGAGGAAGAAGATCAAATTTGAACCTGACAATTGGGTATGGATTCACTTTAGGAAGGAGATATTTCCTTCTAAAAGGAAATATAAACTTTTACCAAGAGGAGATGGATCATTTCAAGTTCTTGAAATAATCAATGACAATGCTTATGTTGTTGATCTACCTAAAGATTATAGGGTAAGTTCTAGTTTCAATATTAATGACTTGTCTCCATTTGATGTAGGTTCAAATTTGGGGACAACTTCACTTCAAGAAGGAGAGAATGATAGAGGACTATCCCTAGATTTCATACAAGAACTTGAAGATGAACCTTTACAATTCAAAGGACCTATGACAAGGGCAAGGAGAAAAATATTGGAAGAACAAATCTATTCAAGGCTCTTGATGCTATAAGGATATTCAAAGGATATGAAGATCATGACTTAGAGCACATTTGAAGGATAATTAGTTTATGTTTTTGGACTTTGGGTTTTCTTTTAGAAATTAATTATATTTCTATGTTTTTGGGCTTTCTTTTATAAATTAATTTATGTTTTTATGTTTTTGGGCTTAGACCTTATTGTAGAGTTTCCATTTTATGTGCGTATATATAGAGCTACCAAAATCTGATGTAGAGACTTAGTCGTATATTGAATTTTATTTCATTAAAGAGAATATTCTCTTTGTCCTTGGCTTAGGCATCAGGCTCTTATAAAAGATTATAACATTTTTGTGGCGAATCTTCACTTGATTTATCAATCTGCTAGATATTGGTGTCCTCTATCCTTGTCTTATTTTGTGTTCTTCTTTGATTTATTTTTTTCGTCTCTCTAGAAGATTCAAATTTAGGAATGATCGTACTCTTTTCTGAATATGATCGTATCAAATAGACTAAAGGAACTATGAGCAAGTTGAATACCTAGAAAGTATTGAAGGTTGAAGGTCTTTCATTTTGAACCAACTGCAAATGAAGTTCAACTTGATCACAAACATAAATGTTATTGCCAAGTAAAAGGATATCATCAACATAGATAAAGGTGAACAAATTTGAAACTCAAAACTTAGGAGAGAGTTACAAAGTTTGGTAAACAAATTTAACAGAAATTGTTGAGACCATAAAGAGAACAAAGTAACTTGCAAGCAGATCATGGAGACCCAATAGAAAAAACTAGGAGGAAAGTGAATACAAACTTCACCCTCAATATCTCCATTAAGAAAAACATATAAACATCCAATTGATAAATAATATCCCAATCTTTTGCAACAATCATAGAGAGAAAAGCGTGCATGCTTACCATTCTCCAGAGGTTTCATGAAAATATTGATCCTCAATTTGGTTGTTTCCCACAATAACTAATCTAGCCTTCGTTCCATAAAGCCATCAGAACTACACTTGATTTAAAAAATCTATTGGTAAGGAATTTTCGTTTTTACTAAGAGGGAGAGGAGTAATAATCTAAGTTGGTTATCCTAAAGAGCTTGAATTTGAAGTTTCATAGCCTGCTCCCAATGTGGATCCTTCATTGCCTCTTTCAATCACCGTGATTCAACAGTACTACTAACAGCTGCTAAGAACTTTTTATGCTATGAAAAATAAATTATTAGCAAGAACTAGCAATAGGATAAGGAATGCTTGAGAAAAGATTGGAAAAAGTGTTGAGAGAGGAGGGTCTAGTGGTGGTGTGATGTAACAAATGCATGAATGGACTCTGGAGCAATCTCTATTTGTTCAACTCCTGCAGTTTAAACATTTTAAACATTGTTATTTTAATTTGAATATTGTTTCCCTTTTCAGAATGTATTGGCATTGAAATTTTTTTCACAATAAATCAGTGCCTTTTCTTGTTTTCTAGCACTCTTACATTGACAATTAGAATCTTTCAAATTAGCTAATGTTTGACGAGTTATGTTTATGTAACGAAGAGACAAAAATCAAATTAGATACATTAAATTTTTTTTCCTCTTGCACATACAACTGCCTTGTATGGAGAAGTAATATATAATATAATTAATAGACGGAATTGAACTACTCAATTCCTAAAAGAAAGATCCGAATGAATCCCAAGTACGCTATGTTACCAAGGACAACCTTCTCTTTAAAAGTATTGATTCAAAAGACTTGTTACCTTTAAAATGTTTTCACTCTCGTCTTTACGTTGTTTTGCCTTGTTTCACACATCGAAAATTTCAAAAGATTTAAAGCACGAGGAAAATTCTTCTCCACTGTGCCTCATAGATACATTACGTAACATAACGTGAATTAAATAATAAGAATTATAATAGTATTTAAATAATTAATGTGAATTCAGTTCAATTTCAATCAATTAAAAAATATCAACCATAAATTGAACGAGTAATTTCAATTCAATTTATTAAAAGAGTTCAAATGAACCAAAACATTGTCATATTTAATCAATTATTAGTCATTTGGATCAATTTTTAGTAATTTTTTAATCCGATCGGCTGTGAGCCCTCCTCATTAATTGTATCCTTTAAATCACTACTGGTGTAGGTATACTGCGTCAAAATTGACGGTAAACCACAATCCACAACCTGATTTTTAAAAGTATTAGTCAGAAAACTTGTTACCATTAAATTGTTTTCATACTAATATTTAATTGTTTTTTCTGCGAACAAAAAAAGTTAAAACATCATTACCATGCCATTTATTTTGTATTGTTTTTGATAAAATTGGTATTCTAGTCGGAAAGCAAAAATTCGTAGTCAGAGAGTATTCAAAAGTGTGATCTGTTTTTTTTTTTCACTTTACAAAGTTATTTTATGTTGATCGTGTTCCGCGCTCCTTCATTCTCTTTTGTTATTTGGCTTAGAAAATTCTCTACTAACTACTATTATTAAATGTCTTTTTTTTTTCCATTATGTGACTTTTTTCATATATTTAAAAGTTACACACTTAATAAACATTAAACTCCTTTATTATATCGGCTTTAAGCCTATCCTTACATAATTTTCTTAGCTTTAACATAAAAGAGGGTTTAACACCACACAACCCCCTAGTCATAGTCTAAAACAGCATAAAACTACAAAAGTTGTAACTTTATTCCTATAATATCATAAGCTTCCTTTTACCTTTGTTTAATAGTATAAGTCATTTTTGGACACTCTGATAAGTCACCTTCTTCTTTTAGGCGCTTTGAAAGCTCATTGGGCACATTAAGAGATTGTTCACTTGCTTTTTAGAAGACTAATGCTCATTTTCTCCTTTTGGGAGACTAGTTGTTCCTTTTATTGCTTAAGAAACTGGTAGCCCTCTTAGGAGAAAGTTCATAACAAACTTATTGCTCCTTTTATAAGAAGTTTATAGGAGACTAATTGCTCTTTTAGTAAGAAAATCATAGGAGTATGATTGCTCATGTAATAAAAAGTTCATAGAAGTCTAATTGCTCATTTAGAAGAAAGTTCATAAGAGTTTGCTCTTTTAGAAGAAAATTCATAAGGGTCTAGTTGCTCCTTTAGTAGAAAGTTCATAGGAGACTAATTACTCCTTTAAAAAAAAAAATCATAGGAGTCTAATTGTTCTTTTAAAAAAAAGTTCATAGGAATTTGGTTATTCTTTTATAAAAAAGTTCATAGAAGTCTTGTTCTTTAAAAGAATCAATAGGAAACTAATGTTCTTTTTAAGATAACATCTTAAAAAAGTGTCAATTCTTCTTTCTAAATGCCTAAAAGTCACTTTTACCTCTATTTTAACCGCTACAAACAAAACAAAGCATGGGAAAAAAAATATATAAAAAAATAAAGAAGTAGGAAAAAATGTTTTATATTATTATTATACACTGTTTACACATAATTTAAATATGAAAAAGATAAACTTTTTAAATATTTATTCTCCAAAGTACAGTACAACAAGAAACAATAATAAATCATAGTATCTTTTAAAATTTTTGATATCGTGATAATTTATTATTCAATAACATGCATAACTAAAATATAAAAACATTTTATAACAAATTTCTCTTTTGTGTTAGTTACTGTAAAACTTTAAAGACTTAAATTCGATTCTTCCTTCTTCTTTTATATATTCTATTCATATATATATATATATATATATATATAAAATAAAAGTATAATTATGCTCAAATGTACCGAAAACAAATAAAATAATGAAAATTGTTATTAGAAATAGATATATGATTTAATTCATTCAGATTTTTTTTAACTATGATAACAAAGCAGGTGAGATAAAGATAGGAAGAAAGCATTTATGAGGAAAACAAATCACAATAACGTTGTTGAAAATATGAGATGGGCAAACTTTTTTTTCCACTTTAACAAATTAAGATCTACCACGGGTAACTTTTTTTTTCCTCCTATTAGTCTTAAAGTGAGCCAATCCGTCTCACAGAGGTTAGCTCACACGAGTCGAGTTAAAAATGAGTGAATTCAATTCGGTTCATTATATGGTAGGTCAGGAATTTTGCAACCTGACTCAACCCACTAGGAGTTGATAGGTTAAGTGGATTGGCTCACTAACCCATATAAAAAGAAAAAAAAAATATTTATTTAGTTTTAAGTATTCAAATATTTGAATAATATTTTAAGCAACCTATGAGATGACAATCATAGTAAAATCAAGAATCAATATCTTCATCATACTCACCACCAATATATGATGAATTGTTTCCAAGAAAGTATCCATATAGTTCAAGAAAACATGACTAATATTACACAATTTTTGTCATGCTATTCAACAAAATATAAATGAAAAAATTACATATTTTTGTCATGTTAATTTAGAAAAAATTGTTTATATGACAGTTGTTTGAGTAACTTATTATAAAGATAATAATTAAAGATTAAAGTATCAACGTATATAACTTGATAACAAAATTAATTAAACATCAAACTATTCAAATACTATTGAGCAACATTCTAGCATTTAAAAACATGAAATTGTGAACCTATATAATTAGGAGTAGTAAATAATTATAAAAAAAATTAAAAAAAATTGTAAAAAAATGTGATGGGTTAAGTAGGTCAATCCACTTTCAATCCGGCTCGAACCTGTTTAACCCGTGGGTTAAGTGAGCCGAGTTGACTTCAATTAGAGATGACAAATAAACCCGTCCCCGTGGGTATTGTCCGAACCCGTCCCCGTTTTGACGGGGAATCTCCGCATTGACTGGGTATGGGTATGGGTATGGGGAATCCCCGACTTTTTCAATTGGGTATGGGGATGGGTATGGGGATGTACATATCCCCGCCATATTACCCGTCCCCGTTTAAATTATTAAAATATT
>Ga0214545_1001958_pt1 | contig 39380 bp, 25 predicted proteins | sample CNSS4metaG_FD_160064 | JGI IMG/M metagenome (GOLD analysis project Ga0214545, IMG submission 160064) | Root nodule microbial communities from cowpea collected in UCLA plant growth center, Los Angeles, California, USA - CNSS4 | ecosystem: Host-associated > Plants > Roots > Nodule | place: USA...
AACCAAATTAAGTTCATTTAATTAATATTTTACATTGAACTTTATTTAAAATGGTTTAAAAGTTGTTAATAGAAAATAATGTTAATAGAAAAAAATTCATAAATTAACTAGTTCATGTAAAAATAAAACACATATAAATTTAAAATTTGAAAACAATTTTAAGTAAAGTTGAATGTGAAACATAATTTTAAATAAACTTAGCTATGTTAAAAATATATAATAATAATATCAATTTGAATAAAGATATCAAATTTAATAAAAATATTTGTATAACATTTATATAAAATTAAATTTGATTTCAATTTGGAGAGGGACAAAATTGCTAATTTTTTATAAAAATTGGGACTAAATTGAGACAAATTAAAATAAAGGGACCAAATAGAGACTAAGGAGATGACACTTGGCATAATAATGACACGTGTCACTGTCACTGCCACGTCACTCTGTCACTGCCACGTGACACAATGACAACTTGACACGTGGCAATTTTTTGATTTTTTTTAAAAAATTCAAAAAATCGAGGAATTGACACGTGACACTCCCTCTAATAGCATCAACCTTGACTTAACGGAAAGGACAAACGTGAGACATTTTTAACAAAGAAAGGGACCATTTTGAGACTTTTAAAAATTTGGGTACCATTTTGAGATTTTGACTCCAAAATGGAGACTAAAGGCATAATTAAATTAAACCTTAGTAAAATGATAAAACTGACAATTAATATTTTATTATGAATAATTATTTAAATTTAACAAATTATAATTAACAGGATAAAATTGTAAAAACAAAAAAGAACAAAAAATGTGTATCTTTTGTATATTTAGTTGTTGTATTATTATTATTAACACTACGAGATGTTATTATAATGGTATTATTATTATTATTATTATTATTATTGTTATTATTATTATTATTATTATTATTATTATTATTACAGTTAGACACACATCTTAATTTTATTTACTACAAGATCATATTTCAATTAGTTGCCATTTTTATTTGTTTTGTTGTTGATGTATATCTTTATATATAATTATAGATTATTATTATCATTAAAATTAGCCTTAGTATTAACATTGACATTAATATTTATAGCATAAACATTATTATTATCATTAGTTTGTATTATTGGTATCATTATTTTTTATTATTATTATTATTATTATTATTATTATTATTATTATTATTATTATTATTATTATTATTATTATTCATAGTGGTGTTATTAATATAAGTTTTTTTAATTATAAAAACGTTGTTATACTAAATACTTTTGCTAAATAGATTTTTAATCTTTTAAAATTTTTAAAATTATTATTATTATTATTAATGGTTAAATAAATATAATAAGAATTATATTATTATTCTACAAAGATTTGAAATAAAAAAAAAACGTGCGTACACGCTCGGGTCTAGGGATGACAACAAGACGAGGCAGAGATGGATTTTGCTATCCCATACCTATCCCCATCAAAAAAATTCATCATCCTCATACCCAACCCAATGGGTATCAAACTTTTGTCTCATCCCCATCCCCACAAGGTAACGAGTATATACTTGTACATATATCCGTACCAACTTTCTTACTGTTTTAATATTAATTAATTGATTTTTATAAAATAATAAAAAATTATAGCAAAGGAAACCTAATATTATCAAATATTCAATATTAAGAGGAGGGTTGTTTCTCCAATATCAAATATTTATAAAGAAATAATGTTATAATTGTATATATTTCAAATTAGAAAACCAACTAAAATTTCATGAGAACCAAAACTTTTGTTAAATTTGCAAACATTAATGAATTGTAGTTGATAAAATTTAATTTGTTTAAAAAAATATAATTGGAAAACAAATATTCAGTTAAAAATATATGTTAAATGTATCTTTACTTCCATTTTATTTTTTAAATTCTAATGAATCTCTTTTTTATATACTAATAAAAGTTATAATAAATCACTTGACCCAAATAACGCAAAGAACAAATATTAAACTAATAATAATAAAGTTTTAATATAGATATTGTATATTTTGAACTTCAATATATGTTGGGAGTGGTAAAAGGAAATTCATGACAATCACATTAAAATTTTATATTATAGTAAATAAAATTTATTTATACAATTATAATGACAAAATAAAAGTATGATAATGAATTAAAAAATAAAAGATAATTATATAAAATATATCAAAATAGTATTTTACATTATGAAAATAAAAATATTAAAAAATTATCAAATGTATGTCTTAGAAACAATTTGAGAGACCATTGAATGAAATCACACGAAGGAAAATAGCTATATAATCAAGGGTGTATGATAAAATGAAAAATACTTTAGAGATCTAAGAAAACTTTTTAAATATCAACATAACCATCGGGTTCGGGCAATACCCACGGGGGCGAGTTTATTTGTCATTCCTAATTGGGTCACAAGCTTGTTAGTTTTGATGCACCAATATTTCACAACCAAGAAGGGATGAATTGGTTTTTCAAACTTTTGAATTGTTCTTACACTTGAAAAACAACTTTTATGAAATCTTTAACCAATTGATAAAAGGAGTTTAAGAATGCATATTGTTCAACCTTTATACCTAGTAAAAATTAAAAGAGAATGAAAGAGAGCACAAGAGACAACAAGATTTATACTGGTTCGATTCAAATGAATCTACATCCAATCTCTAGTTTTCTTCACTAGAAATTTCACTATATCAACAAAAGAAGGAATACAAGAAACACCTATGTAATTCCTAAACTCTAAAACCACACTTTCTTGAAAACATCCATTCAAGAATAGTTCAAACTGTAATGCTCCAAGCAATTACACACAATTACCACAATCACAGTGATAACACACAAAATTTCATATTCAAGAACCTACAAGAAATTGATACAAAAACTAATACAAAATTTGATACATAACAGTGACAGTAATGAAACAACAACACCTGATTTTGTACATTGTTTTAGTGTCAATATTACACTCTCTTCACTTGATCTTGATGATCAATCTTGATGAACACATAAGCCCTTGCTGCAATATATTCTCCAAGAAGATTTCCATCTCTCTTTTCAGTTTCTTTCTGGTTGAAAAACTCTCTTTTCTGAAGGTGCAGATTCTGTTTTTATTTTAACAGCTGATGTCAGGACGAGCCTAGTCGACTACATTAGTTGGCTAGTCAACTACATTATGACAGGGCCCAAATCCAAGTTCTAGAACTAACCTACTTAACTATATTAATAGCCTAGTCGACTATTAGGACAACAGATTAACATTTTCAGATTATCGCATACATATATTTATGTCTTGTTCTGATTCCAATCATTCTCATGCTATTATGGACATCATAAAAAACATTAGAGATACACTTAATCAGTAACAATCTCCCCCTATTTTGATGATGGACAAACTTGCATAAAACAACAAACCTTTCTCCCCCTTTGGACATGATCAAAAACATGGATAAAAAAGAAGAAAATAATGTAGAAAATAGCCAATCTCAATGAAGTATATAACTAAAAGCATTCAAAACCATGGGTTACCTTTTCTCCCCCTAACTTGAAACCCCTTATATGATGAATAGGCCAATGAAATCATAGAATGTCATAACTATAGAATGCATGTCATTATATAATATGGTATCAAAGTAAAATGCAGATGTGGATAAGAGAAATTAGAATATTAAAGTACAAGCAACATTGTCAAATCAAGTACTAAGAAAAGAACAACATGGACTTAATGGGCAAACCAAATACAACAAATTTTATCATATGGGCTCAAAGTACAATCAATCACAAAAGAACAATCTTGATCCCAAAATCTAGATGCATGGTTACTCCCTCTAGGAACAAACACCCAACACCTATATGTACTTTCTTATCATAGATTTTCAAAGATTAAAATGTAAAGAGTGTTGGTGAGAGATGGATTATCAAAGCATCATGTAATCAATTTTGCAGAAGATTAATTGATTTGGATCTTGGCATAAACGAATATCATATAGCAAAAATATAAGCACAACAATGTAGAGAAAATAATCTTTTAATCATTATCTAGTTGATTATTTTATGCAGAAAAATATAAAAACTGCACATTTTACCTCAAACAAGTTATGTTTAGTATGTCAAAGTCATTGTTCTTCATTTTTAGTGAACAAGCATGCAATAAATCCAAAAGATGAGTTGTCAAAAGCACAATGAATGATACTAAGAAAGTTATATTCACCATATGTCTTTAGCAACTATTTAACAAAGTGGTGTGAAACTCCCCCTTTTTGGGCAATAGCAAAATAAGGGTATGAAAGAAGAAATATTCAGTACCAATTTCACAAATGTGGATCAGACAAAGAAGTGGCAAACAACACATACAATAGAGAAGTAAAAGATGTGACCTATATCAGTTGTCAAATTAGATTGGGCATTATACAGATTAAAACCAAATTAAGCGAAAAATGAAAGCAAAAGGAGAAAGATAGAAAGATTACAACCCCATTAAATTGGATATTTCAGCTTGCGAAGATCCTTCCTCATTATCAGCAGTGGCGGCAACAAATTTCTCTTCTTCCTCCTCAGACGCATATGAAGGTTGCGGGAAGGATGAACAACAACAACACAATACAAGGGTTTTAAAGAGATTGAGAATTTTGAAAACAATTAGAGAATGGGGATTTAGGGTTCTGATCTTATTTAGGGATTTTTATGGCTTTTGAAATTAATTTGAAAGTTATCTAAAAAACTTTACCAAATCATGTTTGTTGCAGACATAGTTAACTAGGTTACTAATCTAGTCGACTAGCTTTGAAATGTGACACAAAGAATATGAAAAATGCGTGACTAGTTAAATAACAAGTTGACTATTTTATGCAGAATGAGAAAACCTTATGTAGTATGAAAAAAAATAGTTAACTAATGAGTCGACTATGTAATGCAAAAACAAAAAAACTGGTGCAGTGGTGACAAGTCTGGTGTTGTATGAAAAAAATAGTTAACTAATGAGTCGACTATATAATGCAGAAACAGAAAAACTGGTGCAGTGGTGACAAGTTCGGTGCAGTATGAAAAAAAATAGTTAACTAATGAGTCGACTATGTAATGTAGAAACAGAAAAATTGGTGCAGTGGTGAGAAGTCTGGTGCAGTATGAAAAAAATAGTTAACTAATGAGTCGACTATGTAATGCAGAAACAGAAAAACTGGTGCAGTGGTGACAAGTCCGGTGCAGTATGAAAAAAAATAGTTAACTAATGAGTCGACTATGTAATGCAGAAATAGAAAAAATGGTGTAGTGGTGACAAGTCTGGTTCAATATTTAGGTGTTAGTTGATTCATAAGTCGACTATTTTAGTGCAAAATGGTAAAATTTAATGCAGATTTTTATGCTGTAAATGCGAAATCAAGTATGCATAATTCTTTAAAATGTTGAAGAATAGCAACATAAATGTAACAACACAATTTGTATAATTTGTAGGAACTCTTTTGGTAGTAAAAAAATATTTTTTGTCCTAAGAAACATCATAAAAGTGTTAAAAGTTATTTTACTCACATCATTATTGAAGCTAGGAATGATTCAAACGTATCTTTACTTGTGCAACCCAAAAATAATACCACATTGATCATTAGGCTTTTCATAAACCCTACAAAAACAAGTAAAATACATCTAGGTACCCACTTTGTATTTGGGTCCTTTCATGTTAGCAACATAGATGATGCTTTTAGCAACCAAAGATATTTTCCACTTGGAACACCAACATTTTTGAAATAACAAGAATTTGATGTATGACCATTCTTTAAACAATAAAAGCAAGATACAAAAGTTGTATTGAATGCCTTTTTAGGATCAAAGAAAAGATTTTTGAAAGACTTTTGTTTCTTTGGAAAGGAATATTCATATGATCCATTACACACTTTTGATAATTAAGAAGAGTATCCAAGTTGGATTTTTCCACTGTAAACTTTGCAAGAGTTTCCTCAAGAAATTCAACTATGTTTTTAAAGTTCTTGCAATCTTTACAATAAAAAATTTCAACTTGCAATGTTGAATTACAATTACAAGAGGAGGTTTTATGAATGATGTCCAAATTTTCCAAATCAAAATCCAAATTCTTATTTTCCTCTTCTAATTGATTCAATATATTTTCCAACTCTTGATAGTCCATCTTAAGCTTTTTGTTTAAACAATTAAGTTCATTTGCTTCTTTATGTAATTCATCAAATGTATCAAGAAGTTCATCATACTTTGCTTGAATATTAGAATTAGAAGTACTTATCTTGCTTTCTTGGGACTCAACATCAATCATAAGACATGTGTTGATATATTTACTGTTGTTGTTGCTTTCTGAATTGTTATGGCCATGTTCTTCAATGCTTTCTTGAGCTTTCTCCAAGGTTTCCCACATTTATTTTGCATTCTTACATGTAGAAACTTTGTAGAATTCTTCCATGGTGAGTGCTGAGGAGATGATGTATCTAGCTCTAGCATCATACTGCACTTTCTTGTTCTCATCTGCAGTCCACAAATTGAAGTCTTTCTCAACTTGCACAATGTTAATGGTATGCATAGGAATAAATGGTCCATTTATAATAGCATCCCAAACACCCATGTCAATGGATTCTAAAAAGATTTTCATTCTTATTTTTCAAAAAAGATAGTTTTCTCCAACAAACAAAGGTGGTCTATTGATAGAAACCCCTTCAGAAAACATTTGTGAAATATTGGCCATTTGTCAGGATCTAGTCGACTATGTATTCGACTAACAACCTCTGGTACCACTTGTTAGTTTTGATGCACCAATATTTCACAACCAAAAGGGGGTGAATTGGTTTTTCAAACTTTTGAATTGTTCTTACACTTGAAAAACAACTTTTCTGAAATCTTTAACCAATTGACTAAAGGAGTTTAAGAATGCATATTGTTCAACCTTTATACCTAGCAAAAATTAAAAGAGAATGAAAGAGAGCACAAGAGACAACAAGATTTATACTGGTTCGATTCAAATGAATCTGCATCCAATCTCTAGTTTTCCTCACTAGAAATTTCACTATATCAACAAGAAAAGGAATACAAGAAACACCTATGTAATTCCTAAACTCTAAAAGCACACTTTCTTGGAAATATCCATTCAAGAATAGTGCAAACTGTAATGCTCCAAGCAATTACACACAATTACCACAATCATAGTGATAATTCACAAAATTTCAGATTCAAGAACCTACAAGAAACTGATACAAAAACTAATAGAAAATTTGATACAAAATAGTGACAATAATGAAACAATAACACATGATTTTGTACATTGTTTTAGTGTCAATATTACACTCTTTTCACTTGATCTTGATGATCAATCTTGATGAACACATAAGCCCTTGCTGCAATATATTCTCCAAGAAGATTTCCAGCTCTCTTTTTAGTTTCTTTCTGGTTGAAAAACTATCTTTTCTGAAGGTGTAGATTCTGTTTTTATTTTAACAGCTGATGTCAGGACGAGCCTAGTCGACTACATTAGTTGGCTAGTCGACTACATTATGAAAGGGCCCAAATCCAAGTTCCAGAACTAACCTACTTAACTATATTAGTAGCCTAGTCAACTATCAGGACAACAAATTAACATTTTCAGATTATCACATACATATATTTATGTCTTGTTCTTATTCCAATCATTCTCATGTTATTATGGACATCATAAAAAAAAACATTACAGATACACTTAATCAGCAACAAAGCTATTATAATTATTTCGTAAAATCAATTAATTGCACTATATTTGATATCAATTTTATTTATTATACTTAAAACTGAAATTATTATTACATCATTTAGATTTACTACTTACTACTTCATTACTTTAATAACAACATTTACAACAATTTACGTAATTTTCATGACATTTCGTGACATAATATTTTACTACTTAATATACAAAATAAAAAAAAATACAACCCGTGTGTACGTATGGGTCAGTCTCTTAGTTTATATGAAAATTAAATTTGGTCAATTTGGAGAGACAAAACTGTGACTGAATTGAACAAAAATAAAAAAAATTGTAACTAAATTGAACAAAAGTAATGAAAATTGGGACGAAATTGAATATAAGTCATGAGACACTAACACATGGTAATCACACTAACTTGACACGTGGCAGTGACAATGGCTTGTCATGTGTCACTGACATTGTCACGTGGATAACATTTTTAAAATTAAAAAAATTAAGAAAATCACAAAATGACATGTGATATGTTCACCATCTGTTAATGATTTAACTGGCGTATATGTAAAAAGAACCAAATTGACCATAATTTACAAAACTTAGGATCATTTTGAACATTTTGAAAAAATTAGGACCAAAAGAAACAAAGTTTACAAAAATTGGGACCATAATATATTTAAAAGTTAAATAACAATTTAGTACCAAGTTTGTCCCATAAAATTTTTCAAAAATAACTTAAGGACTTAGAATCATGATTAGATAGAATAGTTTGAAGAAGTCCATTTAGGCAAACCACTTCCTTAAAGAAGAAATTCACTATATAGAATGCTTCATCTATTATGTAAAATTATAAAATTATAAAATTTCAAAATAACAAGATCATAAAATTATAAAATTATAAAATCATTAAAATCATTAAAATCATAAAATCATATTATCATAACTTTTAAAATTATAAAATATAAAATTGTAAAATAATAAAATATTAAAATAACATATAAACGACAACTTAAAATATTATAATGTAAGAATCACTTATATCATTTTATCATCATATTATCTCGCTAACAAAAATTTTAACACGACTCAATTGAAAAATCTAAATTTATTAAATATTTATAAGCCATAAAAATTTAATAAAAATTCAATTGAAACCTTGAAAATTTAGCATAATTAAACCATTTAAATATGACTTTTATAATATGTTCTGTGTAGATTTGGAAACAAATTTAAAACCATGTCTAAGATTCAAAAATTTCATCAATGTAAAATTAATTAATAATAAATAAATAATTAACTTTAAATTAAGAACTTCAAAACATTTTCATAATAATTGTTTTTTCAAATATAGTTATAAATATATTTACATAAACACTTTTTTACGCTTATATCCCTATATTTATTAACTAATTTTGTAGTTTCCATTATCTACAAAACTACTCATAAATGTTAAAACCATTTTTATTTCATAAATATAACAGTTAATAAAAATTAAAATAATTTAGAGCTAGTTTTTATTAAAAATTTGGCGAAAATTTATAGATGCTTTGTTGAATAATTATAATACCATAAAAGTTAATAAAGAAATATTTGTGATGAATATATATTTAGGGACAGAAATTTTGACAGTCTAAATATAAATGTTGTTAATATTTTGAATTAATTATTTATAGATGATGTTTGGTGGTACGTAAAAGATACGCTAAAACGCTAAAGGGTGTAAAAAGGAGTTAAGAGTATATAAAGAGGGGAAAAGAAAGAGAGTGTGGGAGTGGGAGAGATGGATCCAGACACGTTGGCAAAGGCATTCGTAGAGCACTACTACTCCACCTTCGACAACAACCGCCAAGGCTTGGCCAATCTCTACCAGGATGCTTCCATGCTCACCTTTGAAGGCCAGAAGATCCAAGGCGCTCCCAGCATCGTCGCTAAGCTCACTTCCCTTCCTTTTCAGCAGTGCCTCCACTCCATCACCACCGTCGACTGTCAACCTTCCGGTGTCAACGGCGGCATGCTCGTCTTCGTCAGCGGCAACCTCCAGCTCGCCGGCGAACAGCACGCTCTCAAATTCAGCCAGGTCATCACTCTCTCTGTGTTAGGGTTTTCTTCACACTCCGATCCATTCGATCTCTTTTCCTTTCCTTTCATTCTCTCTTTCTCTTTCTGCGTTCAATTGCTTTTCCTTCAAAATGTTGCCTTCTTCCTCTGCCAAACATAAATTCTTAAGTTTGGGGACGTTTTAGGTTGTTATTAATGCTATGGACTGCGGAATGTTTGAGGGAGAGAATAGAGTGGATGGAGAATTAGGAAGGTTATCGAATGATTCTAATGGATTTAAATCATTGCCTGTTTGTGATTGGAAATCTAGGGTAACTCTAGTGTCTAGGTTTTCTTTTTGTGGTAATCATAGTATTGGTACCTGTTATTCATCGGGGTCCCTAGCGTACAGAATGTGAATACTTTCTCTTAATGTGGGTATTTCGGCCAATCAATGTTTGCCAAGGTGTGTTTAGAATTGAAAGTGGCAAAACAATTATTAATCTTTTTTGTATTTTCTTTTTAATGGACTTTATTAATTGGATCGGAGTTGTTTTTTTGGATGGTTATGGATTGGACTACAGAACATCTGATGGATATCCAAAGGCAACCTGGTTCTCCTTATTATTTGTCGTGCCTTCAATCACATTGTTGACAACTGAAAAGTTCCTTAAGGTCTCAATTTTCAGATGTTTTGGAAATGTTTCACGAGCTCAGCCTTTTTCCGCATGTGTTGTTCTTGTTTTTTTCGTTGATATCAATTTGCAAGAAAAATTATTGCACTTTTCTTTCAGTGCTTGGGTAGCTTATCTAAAATTCCCCTCTTGCAAATTGCAACTTAGATGGATTTTGAGTTCAATTTAGATGCTTGTGGGGGTCCTCCTCCAACTGTTTTATTTCATCAATTGCTGTTAGTTTGATTACTTCCTATCATTCTCACCAGGTTCCAATGGAATTCACAAGAATTATATATACTAGAGGCTTCAGATTAAATGAAATTTCAATATCTATATTAGTATAACTCATTCGGATCTCTCTGTAAGTTGGTGGGATTATGAGTGGTGTATTGTCTTGGTGCCGCATTAACTTTCACTCTCTCTGCCAACATTGTTTCCCTAAGAAAATAAAATCAATGATCCTCAGCAGAAAAAACAACTGGAATTTGGCAGTTAGTCGCAGATGTTAAAGCTAATGATGGAGTTTATGTGGGAGTTAAGCATTGATCCTTTCTAGTAGGTGACCTTAAAATTTGCTGCGGTCCTCTTTGTTGAGAATTACTTCTCTCTTTAGATTTAATTTAACAAGCTTTTAATTGTCACTACTTAGCTGTCACTAATATGTTTTGTTCTACCAATCAATAAATTTAAGGAGCTTATAACTTTCTGAAAAACGAAGAAGAACTGGAAAGTTTTCTGTTAAAATGATTAATAGATGGAGGGTGGTTCTCCATCTATTAAATGAATCATGAATGAAGTGGTTTTTGTTAATGATATTTTAGCGATCTTCTTTGTAATTTTAGAAAAGGATTAAGTTTAGGTACCTTGAGCTTAGAAGTGTTTGTCTCTTGTTAGAGATGAATTCATGATTCTGAAGGGGGAAATGATGGGTTGTCAAACTCCTGTTTTTACACTGAAATGTTGCCTACGTGTGGAAGTGGAATTTTGCCCAAAGTTTTTACATCCATAGCAAATTTTTATTATTTTTTTCTATACTTGTGCTCTTATATGGTAATTGTATTTATATTTTTCCTTTGTACGTAGAAATACTTTGTATTTGGGTGGGTATATCCTCTCTTTTTCTTGCTCTGCTGTTTATCTAATTTCAGTCAATCACTAAATTTGTCACTCTTTTCAGATGTTCCATTTGATGCCAACTCCGCAGGGAAGCTATTATGTGTTGAATGATATATTCCGTTTGAACTATGCATGAAGATAGACCATCAAATACATGAGCTGAAAGGCCATAGAAGAAGTTTGCCCTATAGCTAGCTGTTTCAGATTGGACATTTGAAATTGAAAAAGGGATATTTTTTGTTGGTTGTGTTGAATCCTTAATTGTCTGTTGTGTTTAGAATTTTCTGTCGCGACTGATTTGAAAAAAACCTTCAAGGATAAATTGTTGAAAGATTACTGGGTATTGGAGATTGAAAACTTTAATATATTTGTGATCTGAGATATTGGATCCAAGCATCTTGATCTATTTTTTCCTTTTATTAATTAGTTTATGCTTCCAGTCATAACATAATGTTTTGTTCACCTAAGAAACCGATGACGTTTATTCAAGCATCTCTCTCACTATGCGGGCTGTTTGTCTTTTCTTTTCTAGAAGGTAATCAATTTAGATGTTGTTTGGGGTTGTTGATTTGTAAATATATTGACTTCAATAGCATAAAAGTTGAGGACCAGGTTTCAAACTTGAATGGTGGTTGTTTTCTGGACACTGGACTCTACTCTAGTTGACTATCTAGTGTTAATCCAAAATTCATTTCACTGAAGATAAATGATGCTGATCGGTAGTGTCAGAGGAGTGATATCAAAATAAGATTCACCCCTTTATCCTGCAATGTGAATTTGAATTGTATTTGCGGTGATGTCAATGAGGGTTGATGAAATCAAGTCCGTATCGGCCATAGCTTCCATACAGACTTGCCAAATTTGGGATTAAAATGAGGTAAACGAGAAAGAAAACCACTCTTTTAACATTCTAGTGTTGCTTGAGTTCGACACTGTAACAATGAGAGCAATGTTGACGGTACTACTAATATATTCATTCAATTTGAAACGCCACTCTACTTGCATTCAACACAATCTTATATTTTACAAAGCAACAGCGTTCAACGTAATTATCACTATACAATCATAACTGTCTCAAACTAACAAGTGAGCTTGTGATAAGCATCTAAAACACAGACCGTGGAAATGGTTATTCAGAAATTAATCATTCAAAAGAATGAAGATTAGCAAGGCTAGGGAAATGGATAGAAGTCATCCTCCATAAATAAGGTATTCCCCACAGGAGTTGTTGATGATGCTTCGTCACTCGTACCTGCAAGTTCAGCCTGCCAAATAATTGACAAGTTATTCATTGACAGCATAAAGCAATTGCACTCCATAGTAAAAGTAGTTGCTAGCTTTATAATATATGTTTTACTACTTTGGATCTTTTAGGATGCAAGCTAAAAGAGTTAGAAAACACTCAAGTTCTTCTAATTTTGTATCCAAACAGATTGAGTACGGAATGCCCTATGGAGGAAGCCTCATGCAATATAATGTCTAAAATTTTCCATCTAGTGGCAAACTAGGACAGATGCTGAAAAGATAGTGACCACTCTGATAAAAGGAAAACACTTGACTCTGTCGTTTTAAAACTTATTTACCTTAGCTTGACGATATTTCTCAAGCATGCGATGATATTGGTCACGAGCATCTGGTGAGTCGACCATGGACAGCACCCGTGAAACGGCCTTTTCAATTTCTACATCCACTTTCTGTTTTCGGAACACCTTGAGAATATCTTCATCTTCATGTTCATGGACGTCCATCTCTTGTCGGAAACCTCGTAAACCAGCTCCTTTTCTTCTCCATCGTAGCACAACCTTGTCCAGGATTCCAACTGCCCATATTACCTTGTAATGCTTCCTAACCTGGTAACCCCTCACATGAGCCTGCCCAAATAAATTCGAAAGAGGCCGACATTAACGGTGTTAAAGATCAAAGTATGCACGCCAATGTTTGGTTTTAAAATAAAAATTATTCACCCTGCAAAGAATCAAAACTATGCACGTAGTTCTCGGTATTCATTTGTTCCATACAAACTGTTGACATTTATTACCTGTATCTTCACTACTTTTTGGCGCAACGATAAGAAATCTCTGCGACCTTTCCAACCACGATATTTCTTCTGAATTGATAAAGCAGCTGAATTATGTTCGCGTGAGTTTCGAAAGGCAAGTTTTGACAAAGCAGAAATTTCTGGAATGCTACCAATGCCACCTATACTCGTACCATCTACACCAGCAGCTGCTTCTTTTGCTCTCCGTTTTCTAAAAGAATGTGACCGAAAAGCAGATTGTATCCGGGCAGCTGCTTGAGTTACATTTCTGACAGCAGCCAAGGTGTCTTTGAGTGACGCCTGATCCCCATTGGCAGCAAGATTTTCCTTGGAGACACTGGTCACAGTCATATCTGCCTGAAGCTGTGCAGTACTTTTAGATAACTCACACTCTTCCAATGTAAGCGATGATAGGTGGCTTGTTACAGCTACCTCTGAAAGATACCCTGCTAGTCCCTTGTTCCCATTGCTGGCTGCAATAGATGCAGCAGTTTTTCCGATTGGGTCTTGTGCAGTTGGATCTGTCACAGCTCCAGCAGATGCTCCAGAAGCGACAAGTGAAGCAACCATTTTTTCCCTACATGGAATTACAAAGCTTAAGGAAAATAACATCCAAAGTACTTCAAAATGGAACAGGTAATTATACTTTGTGATATGATCATCAGTTCTAGCAGAAGACTAGATGAACCAATTATTGTTACTAATTAGAAATTGAAGTCCACATTTGCTTTGATTGATTATACACACATGATCAACAAGGCAATAAATTTCTGATGAGAAGAATCATGATACATGCGGGTTTATTAAACCTTCAATGTTGTCATCAATTCTACATTTAATTTCCTAACACTGTTTGCTTCTCTAGAAATTCAATTTTCAGACTTGAGTATCTGAAGAACTTATCATTCATTTTTCCTATCGTTTAAGAATGCATGTTTTTCTGTATCTTTGTTAACAAGCCTTGTATAGCAATATTAACATATTTCACCAAAGCTAAATAACCCGTTAATAACACAGTAGCAAGCCCTCTAGATTTCTATTACCTTCCGAAACGGGCAGCCCAATGAAGGGCAGTCCAGCCATTGATGTCACGGAAATTTATATTAACTCCACAACTAAGAATGGGGTTCAAGGCCCACTCAAAACCCAATCCAGCAACCATGTGAATAATGCCTTGCTCTTTCTTGGACAAAGGGCAGCCTGTCTCTTCATTTCTTTCCTGAGATCTGTAAGAAAGCCACTGTTGAAGCTTATCCTTTAGAAGCTCTTCAAGAAGCCAATCAACAGTACCAGTCGATGTCCCGCTGCCAACTAGAAGAGTCTCTATAATATGGCTCCATGAATCATCATCAGCTTTCTGTTTTATGAGAGGAACTCCCGATTCTATGTTGTCATTCTTTATTGTTGATGTAGAAAGAAGCATCTGTCCTAATCTAACAAGTAATAACAGCTCTTCAGGACTTTTAGTGACGTCTGTTTTTGATTGAGTACATTGGGTGCAACTATAGGTCTTGTCACGATATTCAAACTCTCTGACTTCACTGCAGGACTCACGGTTTCCAGTAGTAATGCACAGTGTAACCTTTTCAGGAAGGTGAGGAGGAGCTTCAAAACAGATTACACCATCATGAATTATCTGAACAGGAACTTCAACATTACCAAGCATGCATGCCCAGGTAGAATCTGATGGATGACAGAGAAAAGACCCAACAATGATGACCTACGCATATAGTATGGAGCTTTAGGAATCCAATTTGGACAAAATCAACACAAAATATAACATCAAGATAAGAAAGCTGAAAGAGAAAGAGATAATCAGCTTATTAAGTCTTAACTGTACAAAGACACATGCTTGATCAACACTTCCCTAACCTAATTATTTATAAATAGACTGAGTTTTGTTTATAATTGCTTTACACTATCACTACAACAAGAATTTCATATAGATTTTAACAAAGTGAAGAATATATTTTAGAACTCTTCAGGAGCCAAGCTACGGTACAAGCACCTGTAGTTATTAACCAAAAGAATGAGCACTTTCACTTCATTGTTTAGAAGATGCCACTAATGCAAAGAGTAATAAATCGTTGCATAGGGGATGCAAGGAGTTGGGCTTTGAAGGCACAAACCTTGGTGGTCTCAGTGGCATAACCCCATTCTGGGGAGAATGTCTTAATGGTAAATTTCTGTTTTTGTGCAATAGTCAAGCTTGAATCTGCATCTAGAGGTGCTATAATTTGGCTTTGGTCAAACAATGTTTCATAGTAGCCAGAATTAGTTACTCGTGTTTCCACCACAGAAGAATATGCAGGAAATTTGACTTCATCAACCCCTTGAGGTGGTGAGAAAACGGCTGCTAACATGATTGGGGAATCAGAATTGAAGAAACACCAAAATATGCCAAAAATAGTAAATTCAAAAAGGTGAAATATATCATACAGCTTTGAGAAGTATCACTGTTGAAGTTGAGCCAGTGACTGTTTTCCTGTTTGGAAATTGGTACTTGTACCCTTCTCGAAAAAGATACTGAATTTTCCTGCTTTAACAATCAAACATTTTAAGAATTGCATAAACACAAGAGAATCGTTAAACATCTGAACAAACATAAATTTCAAAATCATATAAATTTTATGAAGTCCAAGAAACACTTACATTTTCAGCTGCCATGTATACATTTTGCGGTGGTAACTTGACAGCAGTTGAGGACTTGCATGATTCCAGCACCCCTGTCCATAAAGCCTCTTCATTTACATCTGGGTAACCATGGTCTATTAGTTCATGATAGCATTCACCACCATCACCTATTAAAATAAACACTTTTAGCATCTTTAACCTTCCCCTCTTACTAGGTGATGTTTCCACAATGAAGAGGATAAAACAAAACTACAAGGAGCTGAATTTCAGTTGAAATTTGAAATATTAAAGTTATAAATGAAGGACTTGATCAGATGAAATACTAATTTGCAAGGAAAAACTAAGCAGAGCAAAAACCATAATAACGTCATAGAAAAAACTTTTGGCACAAATATAATAACAAAGGATCCAGTGAAGTGTGTCAAAAACCAAAAAATACAACCTGTAAATTCTGAACAGGCAAGTGAGCTTTAAACAACCATAACTTTTGATAAAGGTGTTGTTAGCAAGGCCCATATGGTATCGTTAGAAAGCTCCTTTTGAGTCTCTTGTTAACATTTGAAACCCGGATTACCCTTTTTGAGACTAATTTTGAGCACACAATCTGCAGTATAAGTATATTTTGAAGCTGTTTCAGTGTTTTTCCTTGAATTTTTCAAAAAGCGTAGTATTTTTCCATGTTTAAATGTGTCCTAATTCAGGTTGGCCATCACCATACTGTCAGTATGCTGTGTTTTGATCTCTGTAGCCTCTTTTAAAATAACAACACAACCTTTTCTCTCATACTTCAAGTTTGCTTGTTATTAGTAGAGGTTTACTCAAGTACTCGTCAGCCACAGGCAATTTATCAAGACTAGTACAATTGTGTTATTTTCTTTATCAACCATAAAAATGGAAAAACACGTCATACTAACGTAACGTTCCAATCAAACCTTTATAGCCTATTCCACATTTTTATATAGTTTTATAAAGTCTACTGGAGTAATGTCAATTTCAAAGAAACCTAGCTTTGAGTAGGTTTTTTAGAACCATCTTTTTATGGTTATATAGCTCATAATAAGAATTACATTCTCTTAACATTCATATTGGGAAAGACTTAAGTCCCACAATGACTGGAGATAGTGCCGTATATAAAACGGGGGGGCAACTGTCCTCCTACAAGCTAGCTTTTATAGTCGAGTTAGTCCCAAACCACAAACTCTAATAGTTCCCACAGGGCATATAATAATTGGGGAATTAGGCTTCGATGAGAAAATTTAAACAGTTAAACAGAGACACAAAACAAGATGGCCAAGGCATGCTATAAATTTCCACCAACAAATTACAAAAAATTAGCAAGGCATGTAGCAAGCAGTTCTACCTACGTAAGTAGAAGACAATGTATGCAAACAGGTTCAATTACGATATAGATTGTGCACTGAGATATTTCACTAATTTAAACAATGTGTTATCAACATTTGAAGTTTTTTTTACCTTGTCTTCCATTATATTCATCATAAAATAGCCCTTGATCATCAGGTCCAGAGAAAGCAGCAGATTGCTCTTTATTGCTGATCACCCTTTGATTATCCAGAGGGTTTGAATCGTGGGCAATTTCATGCTTATTGCAGAAGGGAGCAATATCTTCAAAGCTGTCCTCATTCAAACTTAATTGTACCTCCAGTCGGCGCAAAGCTTGAGTAACTTCAAGCTCAGATGAGGTTCCTGATTCTGCATCGGTTCCATCCATGTGATCCATTTTATTGTTCAGAATGAATATATCAGACGTAACTTCTGTAGTTCCAGGACTGGAGAAACTCTGATTAGGTTCATATGAATCAACAAGTATGGATGTTGACCCTGGATTCTGATTAGAATAAGGGCTAGGACTCTGACTAAATGCAGAAGAGGAACTTGGTGACAATTGTGCGCCAGCTCCAGAACTGAGTCTTCCCTATAACATGAGTGCATACGTTAAAGCAATACTTGAACATGGGCTGCACAACAATGCCACTATGCACATGCTGAATAAAAGAATATGATCAAATAATTCCCATTTAAGATACCAAATGTGATTCTGAAGAAGATCTAAGAATATCATCATTTGAGAAAAGGAAAGAATTAGTGCATAAAGGCAATACCACAATGCAAATCTTCGGAATAATCACTGACTTTTCTTATATCAATTTCCCTTATCTAAGAAAGAATTAAATACCAAAGATTCGTAAGTAGGAAAATAGTTATCCAAAGCGCATTTGGTCTTAAAGTTAGGATATGGGAAGTGAGATGCAGTCCTCCATGTTGGTAAGTTCTGGTAGTTAAAGGAGCATAAAGGCATGCTCATAAACTTGGGAAATAGAAAAAGTTTCAGGAAGATAAGAAAATGCACGGAGAATGGCTTTAATTGATTGCACAGTAATTATTAAAGAGTCTAAGTTTCATGAACTATCAATATAAAGAATTTTACAACACCAATCAATTAGAAATAACCCGAGATGGTAATTACAAGGTAATTATTACAAAAAATCAACAATTTTTCTCATTCATGACAATCTATGATTAGATGATAATGTAAAAAACTTTTACACTATCTGATCATACAAATTAAATTCATTATTAAATGAACAAATGCCACTTTGGAAGCATAATTGTACATTTAAGAAAGTAGTTTGAAAATAGAAAATGAGAGAGGGAGTTAAAACACTGAAGTAATATTAATGGTAACCAAAAGAATCAAAGTACCTGTTAGGAACCTTCAAAAGAAGGTAAAATGCAGGAGAGAAATTGTATGGGCAGTCCCTCAAAACTGTATTAATTTCAGTAAACTTCCTAACACAGGTTTACAAAAGAAAATACTTCCTTTCACACAGGGCATTCCCTGTCACAAAACAACTATCTCCCACCCATCTACCACATATGAAAAGAATACATAGACTTCCTATGTAATAATCTTTCTCACCTCTTCCACCTCTTCACGTAACTGCTACCCAGTCGCCACTTACTTTCCACTGTCATTGTTCCTTATAGCAATGAACCGACACACTCTCACGGTTATACTACCAGAACTCAGGCAGCATTGCACACAAACTATTAGAATATTTCTTTCTTGTTATTATTATCAAAGACCGGGGTTTTTATAACCCCAAATAACAACAGATTTGATACAAATCAGCTAACAGAAAACTATTCTAAACAAAGGGTTATAACATTCTAAAAGAAAGTATCAACCCCCTTACCCAATTATCTGTTAATAGCTAAATAATTTTTAAATTTCCTTCTATAGTGAACTTTCCACACCTTCTCATTATTCCCCTTTCTATCATTACTCGCCCCTACAGGAACAGTCTCGTCCTCAAGGTTAAATTCTGGAAATTAGTCACAAGCTAAAAGTATGGGTGAATATATCTCTTTACGAAATGAGTGATGCCATCTAGCACCCTCTCCCACAGGATCAATTCTGAAACAGTATTTCCCTAGCACAGTTAACCCTGTGCACTTATTATGGATGCAAACACTGTGCACTTATTATGGATGCAAACTGTTTCATTCAGTGCCTCTACAACACCTCCAGAATCATCCTTAAGTAATCTCCTATGCATCATTAGTTCCAATTGTCCATCTATGATGTTGGAGCCCCCAACAGCTCTATCTACCAAAATAGAAAACTCTTTGCTTTTATTTTCAGGTAAATCCCAAAGTTGATAGGGTAATAATTTCCAACAGGTTGATTAATTTTCAAGTGCCAGTCTTTTCTGTAGTCTCGGACACGTTCAATGAAATTACAGACATTGGAGGCTGTATAGAAGGTTTTGTTGCTCGCCAAATTTGTTCTAATCTCAGTTTTAACAATTTGTATAGGTCCAACCATAAACTCAACTTCAGCATGATTTTTACTCTGTACAATCTAAAACTCTGGTATATCCATTAATCGATCTGCTGATGCACTTCATGCACAATTAGAGCTTGGAAAACTGAGAGGAGACTTCCTGTTGGAACTGATGGGAGATGATCAACCATCAGGTCTAAAAAAATATGCTCCAGATGCCAGACCAATTCCATCAAATCCTTTGTCGACATAAAATTTATGTCTGCTCTAGGGATTCTTCAACCTTGCTTCTGAGGTTGATGTATTTAGTAAGTTTCCTTACTTCACAGAATAAGTTAATTTCAAGTTTTCTAGATCCACTTTAATTATATCTCCCATTCTTTGACTTGTAAGCTGCATCTCCATCTGAAATCTTAGCTTCACCTTTGGCATATGAGACATAGTAAGTGCTAAAACCCAGTGGGGGAACATCTGTTGGAAAAGCAAGCCAGTATTTGGGTTTCACAGTTGGAAACACTTCCAAGTATGCCAGTGTGATAGTTTCTTAAACCGAGAAAAACATCAGGCATTGGCACTTGTTGACATTGGACCTTATGATATCCTCTCTTTTCCATCCCAAAAGATTGTAATCAACAACCACCAGGTTTTTCCCATTGGAGAAGTCAACTTCTGATGCAGGACAATAACTTATATTCAGAAGTGGACACTATTAAAATTTAATCTGTGGGTTCTTACATCCCGTTTTGGTTGCTTCCTCTGTCGAACAAGCAAGTGATTTTGCAACAACTTTCCCAACCTCTGTATAACGTATTAAAAAGTCATTTAGCATAATCATCAACAAGATATTTTTTGTACCAGATACTAACTAAATCATGATGTTGAACCATAGCCAAAGACTCAACCAAAGTGTCTGCTTTAGGACCTAAGGCACTCCTCCCTTTGAAATATTCCAACTGCCTTTCAAAATCAATATTGTTTTCTTCCTTCAAATCTTCTACTCAGAACAGCCGCAAACTCCTCCTAAGATGGATTCTCGGTCATTTGGCACCAAAACTTGCCAGTATGATGCAGGACTTAAAATAAAAGAAATTGTGGGACTGAATTGTAATTACAAAGAAATAAAAAAAAAGAAAAAGAAAACAATAGTTTGTTAGACAGTTATAGATGGGAGTGAGGGGCTTATATAGCTGGTGTAAAAACAGAGGTTGGGTAACCAATTTGTTGGAGAAAACCATTCTGCAACGTTTCAATATATTTTGTTCGGTATCCATTCTTTCATTGGATTCCCTACGTTGGTATTCATTCTTCGAGAGTCTTCCTCTCCTAGTTTGCTGTTACATTGGTATCAGACATACCCTTCCAACCACGTTTCCGCCATGGCTGATAACACTCACAATCAAGCTCTCCTTCACGTAATGGAAGAGCGTCTCAATTTGAAAATGAAAGAACGCTTCATGTCCATTGACGCTTCTCTCCAACAACAGCTCAAAGAATTATTTCAGCAATATGAAAACAAAATAGTTGCAGATTCTAGTAACAATACTCGACCCTATGCTTGTAATACGCGAATGGCTCGTTTGGATTTCCCTCGATTTAATGGTGATGGTGTCAAGAATTGGATCATTCAGTGTGAGACATTTTTTTCCATTGATCAAACCCCTAACGATTACAAGGTTAGGCTTGCGGTGGTGCATTTTGAGGGAAAGGCACTTCAGTGGCATAGTGTCTATGTCAAAACTATTGGGTTGAACAACTTACCTTCGTGGGACGAATACGCTTGTATTCTGTTGGACTGTTTTGGGGAAATCTGTGATGCAACTTCGGCAAAAAGGCTCTATCACAGAATATCATGAAGAATTTGATGCAATTGTATCTAGAGTGGACTTATCTTCTTCACATCAGCTTAGTTGTTTTCTTGGTGGTATGAAATAGGATATGCAAATGATGGTGAGGATGTTTCAACCAACCACAGCCATGAAGGCATTTTCGTTAGCCAAAATGTATGAGTCTGCCAGCACTCAATCTTCTCCCCAAAAATCATTTTCCAAACCACTCAAATTCAATCCAACAGTAAAAAGCCCACTGTTACCCACCCCATCCGATCAGGTTGACAAAGCCAAACCTCCGACACAAGTCACAAAAACTTTAACCCTGACCTATATGAGTGAGCGGAGGAGCAAGGGTTTGTGTTATTTTTGTGATGAACCTTTCACTCTAGCACATAGTTTGACACATAAGAAATTGCAAATTCATGTAATGGAGTTGGAGGAAGAAGTGGATTCTAAAGCAGAGACGAGTGCTGGACAGCACAATGGCACGAATGAGATAGTGGATCCTTTGATTTCTGTGAATGCTTTGACTGGTCTTATGAATTTCAGAAGAATGCGTGTGACTGGCTGATTCAAGAAGCACCCTCTCCACATATTGATTGATAGTGGTAGCACTCATAACTTCCTAGATGTGTCTTTTATCTAGGAAGTTACGATGCAAAATTGAGACGATGAATCCTTTGAATGTGACTGTAGCGGATGGAACTAAAGTTCAAGTTTCTTATATTGTTAGGACCTTTAAGTGGCATTCACAGAATACTCCTTTCCAATCTGATCTGATGTCGTTACCACTTGGTTGTTGTAACATGATGCTTGGTATTGAATGGTTGGTGACTCGCGGTGATATCACTTGGAATTTTGACAAACTGACAATGGATTTTTCTTTGAATTGTAAGAGATAGGTGCTTCGAGGGGCTTCATGCATTGGCCTCAAGACCATTTAGAAACAACAGTTCCACAAAACATTATTGTCAGGGGTTCATTTATCAATGTTGCAATTATGTCCTACCGAGAATGATGTGTTGCTTCACTCGTTGTCTCCTCATGTAGAACAAACCCAACTTCATAGTATCATTGAAGATTTATTGGCGTCCTTTCTTGATATTTTTCAGGAACTTGCAGGATTACCTCCACGAAGAGAAGGTCATGATCATAAGATTCCCTTACTGCAAGGAGCTAACCCAGTCAACAAGAGACCTTACAGATATGCCAAACAACAGAAAGACATTATAGATGGGTTAATCCAGGAATTCCTCAAATCTGCAGTCCATACTCAAGCCCAGTGGTGTTAGTTGGCAAAAAAGATGGCAGTTGGAGGCTTTGCATTGATTACCGAGACTTGAACAAAACTACCGTTAAGAATCGATTCCCTATTCCATTGGTAGAAGATTTGTTAGATGAATTATGTGGTTCCACTATATTCTCTAAAATCGATTTGAGATCCGGATATAACCAAGTAAGAATGGCAGAGAAGGATATCTACAAAACTGCTTTCAAAACACATGTTGGACATTATGAGTATCTAGTCATGCCATTTGGCTTGACTAATGCCCCTGCAACATTCCAAGCATTAATGAACACTATGTTTCACGATTTTTTGTGGAAATTTCTTTTGGTATTTTTTGATGATATCCTAATCTATAGTAAGAGCTTTGAAGATCACTTGACTCATCTGCACAACGTATTACTGGTTATGAGGGCTAATGCTATATGCTAAGAAGTGTAAATGTTACTTTGGGGGTTAGTAGAGTGGAATATTTGGGACACTTTATCACCAGTGAAGGCATTTCCACAGTCTTGCAAAAGTTGCACCTTGCAAAAGTTGCACCAGTGAGGCAATGGCCATTACCTCAATCCTTACAGCAGTTAAGGGGTTTTCTTGGCTTAGTAGGGTACTACCGAAGATTTGTGTGTCGATATGGCACCATAGCTAAACCTCTCACGGATATGTTGAGGAAAGACAGTTTTTGTTGGTCTCAGGAAGCCAAGCTTGCTTTCCAACTCCTCAAAGATAAAAAGAGTCAAGCACCAGTTTTGGCTTTACCAAACTTCTCTAAAGTTTTTGTGGTAGAGGTTGATGCTTCCGGTTTGGGAGTGGGAGCAGTGCTAATGCAGGATCATCATCCAATAGCCTTTATCAGTAGAAGTTTAAGTTAGCAACAACAAGCTTTGTCCGCCTATGAAAAAGAATTACTTGCAGTGGTATTTACGGTCCAGAAATGGATATGGCGGCATTACTTGCTACGCAAACAATTTGTCATTAAGACTGATCATCGAAGTCTTAAGTGCATATTGGAACAGAGATTTTCAACAGCTTTCCAACAAAAATGGTTGGTGAAGTTAATGGAATTTGACTTTAAAATTGAGTATAAACAAGGTACAAAGAATGTGGATGCTGATGCACTTTCTAGGGTGCAATGTGATGCTCTTGTGGTTCACCAACCTGCTTTAGATCTCCTAGACAGGATCAAGGCTGCGTGGCTAGTTGATGTAGACTTACAGAAGATCATTAGCGAACTACTACAAGACCCTCTATCTCATAGGCACTATAGTTGGGTGAGAAGGGAACTAAGAAGGAAAGGGAGGCTGGTGATTGGCAAGGATCAGGAGTTGAGAAAATTGATCCTCACCTGGCTGCACTCTACTGCTTGTGGAGGTCATTCAGGGAGAGATGCTACTCTCCAATGAGTAAAGGTCGTAGTATAGTGGAAGGGAATGACCAAGAATGTCAAAAGATTTGTCCATCAGTACATGTCAGAAATGCAAATATGATAATGCTACTTCTCATGGTTTACTCCAACCGCTACTTGTTCCACGGACCTAGTTTGGCAACACATTACCATGGACTTAATAGAAGGTCTTCCTAATTCTTATGGTAAACGAATTATATTTGTGGTAGTGGATCGATTGAGCAAAGTTGCTCATTTTATGGCGTTGCAACACCCCTACACTGCTACATATGTGGTTCAATGTTTCATGGATAACATCTTCAAATTACATGGGTTTCCAACCTCCATCACATCGGACAACGATCCCATTTTTGTTAGCAGATTTTGGAAAGAATTCATGGAGTACCAAGGGGTTCAGGTACAACTTTCTACCGCTTACCATCCTCAAACTGATGGTCAGACGAAAGTGGTGAATAGATGCATTGAAACATACTTGAGATGTATGTGTTCAGATGATCCGAAGCAGTGGTCCAAATGGCTGCCCTTGGCGGAATGGTGGTACAATACTACCTATCATAGTACTATCAAAGCCAGCCCATATGAGATTGTTTATGGTCAACTTCCACCAGCTTATTTACCATATCTGCCAGGAGAGTCTACGATTGAACTTGTTGATAGGAGTTTGCAGAAAAGAGAGGAACAATTGAAGCTAGTCCAATTCCACATGAAACGGGCTCAAGACCGCATGAAACAGTTAGCTGATAGGCACAGATCGGAGAGGTCATTTGACATTGGTGATTTGGTTTTTGTCAAACTACATCCTTATAGGCAAGTCTCGTTGGCTTTTCGCAACAATGCCAAAATAGCTTCTAAGTATTATGGCCCTTATTCCATGGTGGACAAGATTGGAACAGTAGCCTATAAGGTTCAGCTTCCTGCTAATCCCCTCATTCACAATGTTTTCCATGTGTCACAACTCAAGAAATTAGTGGGGGCAGCCACCGCTTCTGACCATTGTCCCATCATTGATGAAGAAGCAGCAATTAAAGAGCCTGAAGCCATATTGGACAGAATGACTGTGAAAAGGGGAAATCAAGCGGTAACAAAGGGATTTTGTGTCCTTGTACGAACGGGTTAACCTTTTCGTAACAATGGTATCAGAGCCTTGAAACGAACCCAATGTATCGAGTTCAAACCTTGGGGAGGAACCTACTCCAACAAAGGGGAGTTCCGAATTCACCAAGCTGTCAGGTGCCAGCCTCTGAAGGAGGGGCATTTGTTAAGGGATTTTGTGTCCTTGTACGAACGGGTTAACCTTTTCGTAACACAGTAGCTGGAGTTTCCCTCCATGTTGTTAAGGGCCAAGTGCAATCTTTTAGTTTGAGAGGTGTTTTGTACCTCAAAGAATCTTTCAGCTCGAGTTATCCATCCTAATGGATCAATTCCCTCAAACATGGGCAAGTCCACCCTTTTAAACCAAGGGTGAAGTGGTTCTTCCTCATCTTTATTAAATCTATTATTGTCAATGTCCTCCTCTACTCTTTTCTCCTCCCTATTGATTGAATTTTCACCTCCATTTGACAGTTTCTTTCTTTTCTTGATTTCAAGAAGCAGTTCCTTTATTTCTCTCATATCTAGTATGATTTCTTTTACTAGAGTCATGTTTGATCTCAAGTCTGCAATCTTTTTCTTCCTCTGTTTGCTGAGCAATTCCTTTATTTCTCATATGTCTGGTATGCTTTCTTTTACCAGAGTCATGTAAAATTTGTGAGGAAGCTTCAAAAGAAGGTAAAACGCAGGAGAGAAATTGTAGGGGCAGTTCCTCAAAACTGTATTAATTTTCAGTAAATTTCTTAACACGAGTTTAAAAAGGAAAATACTTCCTTTCACATTGGGCATTCCCTATCACAAAACTACTATCCTCCTTCCCATCTACCAAATAAGAAAAGAATATATAGACTTCCTAAATGAAAGTCTCAGCCCCCTTCCTGCAACAGCTGTTAACAGCTAACTAATTTTTAAATTTCCTTTTATAATAAACTTTCAACACCTTTTCATTATTCCCCTTTCTATCAGTATCACTTAAACAAGAAATACAAAACAGCACATGGACAAATGCATGAACCATCTACAGAAAGTAAATATTTAAGAATACAAGAAAATGTTTGAAATTTCTTGAAACAGGAAAATGAACTATATTATTTGAGCTTCACAAGACAAAGTAAAAAGGGAGGACAAGTGTAAGAAAAATAACTAATCAGAAACAGGTAAGACAGTGAGAAATCTTGCACAAAAGGGTTCCCCAAATTTTTCTGGAGGGACACTATGCACAAGGGTACAAGTATCATTATCATGTTTATCATCAGATATCGGAGACTCACCTCACTTGTGTTTCTGTAATGCACAAGAACAATATGCTCATATTCCCTGCCATGAAACAATATCAAGGGTGATTATGAACAACTACTACAGTAACGAATACAAAAGCATATCTCAAATAGTTATGAACATCAAAGGCCGATTTTGTTTCAAAGTCTAGGCTAATTTAATCTTGGCAATTCATTTAATGTTTAGTTAACCTCAAGGAGGATTTTTTACCTGAATATTGCATGTTTGTTTTAAAGGACACAACATTTTGTGATAAGCATAATAGTAATGTGTGAGGGATATGCAGGTAGATTATAACTAAAATTTACTCACGGATCCAACATCCAATAGCTCCGCCTCTGGAAACTAGGGTTCTGCTCTCCGTGTGCATAGTAACAATTTAAGGCTTCAACATTTCCAACCTATACATGCAGATTATTAAAACATTTCAGTGAAGAAATCAGAATATGAAATACCATGCAAAAAAAAATGGCGACCTAAACTCATCAGTATAGTAATAATAAGTGAACAACGTTTAGAAAACATACTAAAATGTGTCCTTTAACAAATATCAGTTATATGTAATATGTGTGTGTGTGAGTGTATAAAGAATAACTGATAGACAAAATCATTCATTATTGTTTTCAAAAGCATCTTAGAAGCACAAAATAGGAAAGCTTTTTTCGACAAGCTTCTCTAGAAATAATTATAGGAGAAAAATATACGAAGAAAAATTGAAATGACTTTCTTAATGAGCTAAAATTAGTTAATGTATAAGCTAATTTGTGGAAACTCTTTCATATGACTTCTCTAAATTCTTATTTTTAACTTGTGAAGATAATTTTAGTTTATGGAGAAGCTCATTTCATTTCTTTCTTCTTATTTTATTTCCTAGAAGTGTTTATGGAGAAACTTATCTAATACAATTGATAATGAAACTCCAAATAAGGACCATTAAATACTTTTAAATAATACTATTTGTCACTAGTCACCTGCTCGAGACATCTATTCAAAGTTTTGAATAAACTTTTTCAAACTATAGAATTGCATATGTTCTGAATGTATTGTGTATCTAATGCAGAACACACGATATGTATTTATATTATTGAATAGATCAATTACAAAAAAGACACCTAATAAATAGAAATCAATCATCCTAATTTCCCGATATTTTTCCCGAGATTATGTAAGGGTTGATTTCTTAGAAATCTATAACAGCACATTATATTCTAACATAAACAATTAAAGAAATCTTTCCTCCCTCTTACAAATTTATGGCTGCATTGCTGTAACTGAGACCCCCTCTAGACACTTGCTAATAATAAGTGTTCCTTTTTCATGGAAACCGAATAAACACAACAACACGTACACTAGTAAGTAGCTACATACCTTGAGCCGTTCGTGTGCTTCTCCCACAGCTCTTCCATCTCTTTTCTTGCGCCAGTTATGACCATCTTTCCGGAAGAAACGCAGGACTCTTTTGTTAAACAGAAACAGAGATCCACCTGTTAAGTAGAACAAATGATAATGTTGGCATTCAGCACTTTATGAGTCATTCTGAATAAACAAACAAGAATGACAAAGGTTGTCATTTTTTCTTATTTCTACAATCAATCAGAAAAAGGGAAGACGGCTGTTACTGGTTGGCTGTTGCGGGGGCTCTTGGGTGAGCTGGAACTTTTCATGATTCTGTAAAATGTACATCACTTCTGCTGGCTTCAGCCATCTGGCTTGAGCTTCTTGATGCAGATCGTTAATATCGTATTCGTAACCTGAAACAACGACAATAAATACTTCAAACAAGATATAAACCTTTCTATCCTCATCATCATCACCATCGATTTCTTTTCTACCTTTCTAACCATTAATAAGAACTTCAAATGCAACTAACAACTTAAATTTTTCTTATCTGCACAGCACCAATCAATTACTCCAATATTACATTTCATTCCGAACAAAAATGGGTTAGGGACAGCAAAATAATCTATTAAATTAAATCAAAATGCTAAAAGCATGTTACATAGAATATACTAAAATGCTTTAGTGTAACTGCGAGTGTTTATTTTTCACGGATTCCAAACAATAACAATAGATTCCAAAGCACACATGGTCCCAATTGAAAGCACCAATGACAGAAAACTAAACCAAATGCACACTCACACACACACACCAAGTCACAAGTGATGTGGCTCTTTTCAACTACCCAAACAAAGCAAGTCAAACTCAATTAACTCCACCTTAGACGCTCCAAAACATTAAACATCCCAATTTCCAGTTTCTTTTTCTTTTCCTAAAGAAACGCGATTAAGAAAACGAGAATACACGTTTACCAGATGTCATGGTTTGAACCAGAGGAATGAAAAGCTAGAAGTGGAACCGGACACCGAGCATTTTTCGAACCGGAGAGGCTTCTAGATGTGGTTCGGTGCGGTCTGCAACACACGCTCGAGTCGGTTCCAAAGAATGGATCGAGAAAGGAAGTTGAAGAAGCAGAAAGTGGAAACACACAGAGTTGGTATTGGTTGAAGGTTACAATTGATTTGAGGTTGTGATCAAGGTTAAGGTTAACCAAAGTGCTTTTATTACTCAACTTATTTTTTGTTACAAGTTTATTAAACAACTCGGACCACGACCAAGACCAACATATGAGAAACTTCATTTACAGTTACCACCTCTATGATTTGTTTTTAAAGATATTTTAAGATGTATGAGAAATATTTGCAATTATTATAAAAAGACTTGAAACTTGGAGCAAGTTTGATTTTTCTGACCAGTAAACACAAGTAGAATTCCAGGGTTTACCTTTTCTCAACATTTTCAACTACCTTTTTTAAATATTTAAAGAAATACTAAAGACAGATAAATATTTGTTAGGCGGTTGAAAATGCAACTAAACATTCCGTTATTTTTGTCTATAAATATTTTATTTCTTATTTTAATAAATATTTAAAGAGCCCAACCGAATGGATGATCTATAAAATTAAGTCTTGCGAAATAACACGGAAATTCATGCGTGTGAATATATATCCGTATTTTTATTATAGTAAAACTACTAGAAATACATGTACAAAATAAAATTAAAAATTAAAAAAAAATTATTAAAATTATTAAAATAAAAGATGTTTCTAAAATCTTAGTCGGAATTACAAAAAGTTGACCATAAAATTCAGTAACAAAAATATTTTTTTATTATTTTTATAATATTATAATTATATAATAGGTACATTCTTAATTTTTCATCAAAACAAAAATTTTGTATAAAAGATGTTATAAAATGTATTAATTTCTGTTAATATACAAAAAAAGTACTTTCAATTACATAGAATAAGTATAATTAAATATATGATTGATTGCATCTAGAAACAAATATAAAAACATAATAAAAGCATTATTCTATTATAAATTTCAACATATGTTGAAAGAAAAAAAGAATTACTTTACATTATTATGATTTTACAAAAATAATTTATTTTTTAGACGAGAGACCAAATAAAGTTTGGTATTTCATGTTTCAACTGCTCTCATTTTTAAGAAGGTGATTTTATATTAATTTATTAATTATAAGAATAAAGGCAAATAATTATTTAATATAATAAGTATTAACATGCTTTGTTTTTAGTATAATAAAAAAAAATATAATCTTAATGAAAAACTTAGTTTTGTTTAAATTTCGTCAATAATTAAAATAGTTAAATATAAATTTGATATTTAGTAATTTTTACATGTATTTATTGAAAATACTAGTATGTAATCAAACTTGAAGATTTAGAGACTGTAGTTTTTTCTTATATTAAAAACAAAATATATCAATGTACTATTTATTCTAATAATTAAATAAATTTAACTTAGACAAAATAATTTACTGTTTTTTAAATGTGTGATCTATATGTTATTGAGTTTTAAAACGCTATATAGAAATCATTTAATTGTATGTATTTATGACATTTAGTTCTGTCCATGTTAATATAGTAATTATAACACCTCGAAAATTTAGATTGTCTAATGTCTAATTAAAATTTGATAGAGACAATTCTTACTAAAGAGAAGATGCAATATACATATTGATATACTAATCACAACATCATAGTCTTCTACATTCGAGTATTTAAAATTTTACGATACACTTTATATATATATATATATATATATATATATATAGTTTTTAAAATATAGTAAGACTATACACTACAATTTATTAAGTACATTCACCTAAAAACAATTAAGGACACAAACCACTTTTCAAAAATTTTGTTCCATTATCGATTTTCTTTATCTGAACCTGCAACATTTTCTACTTATATGCCAAAAAGAAAATAAACACACAACACAAACCAAGAAAAATAGTAAGTTAATGTTATTAAGCCAAATCCAATCACAATTTATATTTTTATAATTGAAAAATCAATTTAAATTCCATCACATGATCATATCGTCACACATTTATAAACACAAGACTAAAAATATTACTAGACTCAATATTTAGATTGATGCAACCGCTCAGACACTAGAAGTTGAGCACTTGTGATATCCTTCCATAAAATATTTCCACATTTTGTAAATATGATAGCCTAAGACTGGCCTAAAATTTACCGGTCTACACACTTTTCTACGAGGTTTATTCACTATAACTTAATAGAAAAAGAATCCATGATTCCTAAACCAGCTATAGGAACCTCTTACACTTTTCACCACCAAAATATCATTCTTTATGAGTGGAGAGTTTGGTAGAGTCTAAGGATAACTTCAAGGAATATCCCTAGCAATTGCATCACACTAATTTTATCACACTATATTCTTCCTCCTTAGAAAGAACATAACCTTGCACACCAAACCATTATACAAAACAATTTATACCTTTATCACATTGAAATCCTTTCCAAAAGTTTACCCTTCATTCCCATTCTCCATATCCTAACCACCAAACATTCCCATCACATTTCTCATATAACTCAATTCATCACGCATAACATATAATTACATTGTTCCTTGATCATCAACCAACCATGATCCTCATACCCACAACATACTTTTTTATAATGGTTCAAACCACTGTTGAAATCACAAGGTTCATGAATAATTACACAATTTATAAACTTTCAACTTTTCATAAACAATCATGTCAAATAGATACATTCAAAGAATATTTGGTGATAGTTGCGATATAATCATCACTTTTGGAAATAATCACATGGAATACTACTAACTCATACAAGCATAAACTCTCAAACATCTTCTATCTAGATCCCTTAGAAATTTCTTAGAAAGTGAAAAAGATCATAACATCTCAACATAGAAATATTATTTAAACTTTAAGATTTTAAATTTTATGTCATGAAATTAAATTTTAAATTATAATTTTATTTAAATTTATAAAATGAGAATAGTATGATCATTAAATGTGAAAATTTTAATTATAATCTTATGATTGAATTCTAAAACTTTGTATTGAAAACATCTTTTTTATTGTTAAAAGTTATTTTCCGAAAGTTAAAATGAAGTTTGGATTTGTTGTTATCTCTTCAATAACTACTGGAAATTGGAAGCATTCATTGATTTTAATAATTTCTCTCGAAGTTATGATTATTCAATTACAATAACATTTTTTATTTTAATCACTTTTTTTATTGACAAGTATTTAAGATTTCGCTTACCGGATCCCTTATTTACTAAAGGAAGTATTTGGCAGAATGAAAATTTTACTGTTATGAATACCTGAAATCCGGAAAGTCTTTTTTTTTTTTTATTTTTAATTTATCTTTTTATACAAATAACATTTCCGTTAGACAATGACTTTAAAAGTATTTTTTAATTAAGTTTTAAAAAAACATTTCCGTTAGACAATGACTTTAAAAGTATTTTTTAATTAAGTAAAACAAATTAAAAAAAATCACAGGAAGGCGAGAATATAACCTTATCAAGATAAAATAAAAAATTATCAAAAAATATTATACTGTTCTTATTAAGTCATTAATATTGTAACAAATTTAAAATTTCAGGAAAAAAAAAACATATTACTCTTTAATTTTAAGAAATTTTATATGAATATTAATATTTTTTACCACCTAAATGTTACTTCAGTTACTTTTAATCATAATTTTCCCTATTTCGAGAGACTTTGGTAAATCAAAACTTTGGAAGGTGAAATTAAAAATTTTCTTTGCTAGAAATTAAAAACTTTCAGATCTTTTCAGTGGTATGCATGTGGTTGCATTTAGGTGAAGTTAATGCCTAGTACAATAAAAATAAAATAAAATAAATTTTAGTAGTGTGAATGAGTGGGTTGAATGTGTGGGCAACATCTAGAGAGAGCAATGATGGGGTCATAAAGGAAGACCTGGTCATTATTAAATACAAAAGACAAGTTTTATCTGTGTGAGTGTGATCCTTCCTTCAAGTTGAATACTATAATACTATGTAAATTCCTGGTAGGTGAAGAGTTAATTATTTGAAATTGACGTGGTATGCTTTTGACTTTATGTACTCATATTCACTTCATCCACATTTCATTTTCAAGTATTTTTTAATTTTCAAAATACTCATAAAATGATACAAGTGAAACATCGTTTAATGTAAAACAGTACAAGAAAACATAATTGAAATTGTTACACCTTTCAATATTATCTAAAAAATTGTTAAGCAAAAAGTATATATATATATATATATATATATATATATATATATATATATATATATATATATATATATATATATATATATATATAAAAGAATAGGATGAAGGTTAAATATTACTTTATAATGTGCATGTTTCTTACTATTTTGTATATGCTCATGTATTTGTTTTAAAGAATAATAATAAAAATAACCTTTTTTTAAATAATAAATAATAAAAATTCGAAAAAAATATAAATTTAAAAAATGAAAAAAAATTATGCATATATTATTTTTAGGCATTTATATGGCATTTTGGATCAGTTGGTACCCACCAAAAATAAAAGTATGAGTATCTATCATAATAGTATATGATACTTTGTTGATTGATTTAATTATCAATTTCAACCTTCATATTTCTTTGATTAATTTAGGATTGATCTTCATATCACCTTGTGATTTCATATATTCTCTTTCACACTATCTGAACTTGATTCATCTAATGTGTATCTTTATTTTACTCGTCTATTCATTTTTCTATTGAAGTCGTCTAATGGAAGTACTCGTCTAATATGGATATTTATCATTCAACTTAATGAGTTGACTTTGACTTGTATAATAGTGATACTGGTTTGGTACCTTTGTGTGCTTGCGTTAACTCGTTTGGTCAATGATCTTGTTAATGTATGAAATTATTTAAACAAATCACTAAGTATGCATTGTTTGAGCCATATGGTGGCTTGGTTGTCTAACAATGTTAGTCATCTAATCCAACTTGTGACTCGTCTATTCAACACTTCTGATTGAGCTTGTAAGACCCATGGAAATTAATTAATTAAATAATCAATTAATTAATAAATGTGGGAGGGGGGAACTTTAATGACATTAAATGTTAATTAGCATGATGTGGAAAAGTACTAGCTCAAGTGGTTGAGAGTATTTTGTTTGTGTGAGAGGACTTGGGTTCAAATCTTATGTATGCCATTTGTGTGTTGTTTGTTTTATTATTATTTTGATGATATATTTGTGCCTAGTGAGTGATAGTATAATCATAGTATTTTGATAATTATAATTGAATATGAGTTGGTTGAGTGGTTGTGAAATGAATTGGCATTGGTATGGTCATGGGTTCAAACCATGATGGACATAAACTAGACTTTATTTTTGCTAATTTTAGCTTGGAGTGAATGTGAAAGGGCAAAGGTAAACCTAGAATAAGAAGTTGTCAAGGGGCTGGAAAAATAGTATAAAACTACAATTAAGTGACCATTAAGTAGGTACAAAAAGGTAAATTTCGTTTTAGCACTTAAACCCCTAATTAAGACACCTATAAAAGGCCATTTTGGGGGAAAAGAAGGGTTTTGGCAATACTGTTAATTGGCTTTTGAGAGGAGCACGAATTCTGAGAGTGTGAGGAGAGAATTGAGTGCTATTGGGAGAAGACTTGAGAGAAAGAATTAGGTTGACTGGGAAATTGGTGAAGAACCCTCAAAGGCTACAATCTTTTCGCATATAAATTAATTGATGTGTGTATGATTTTGGAGCATTGTTATTCCCAAATGAATTCTGCATGACGTGATTTTCGTAGTATGTATGATATGATTGAAAATTGTGGTTGGTTTGATGTTGGGTGCAAAGCCTTTTATACTTTATATGAGTAGGAGGAGGGTTTTGCAATTGAATGGGCACTGCTGATTAAATCTCGAGGATTGATACTTCAAATGGTTATGTAACATGTTTTGAGTGTTGTTTGACATTATTTTTATGCTTGGTATGGTTGAGATGCGTTTTGGTGTTTTGGACGCGTGAACAGAGACGAAACTCTGTTAATTTCGTCCAAGCGGGTTACTCTTGCCTAAGCGAAAGTTGTAGAGTATTGATCATGGTTTTGGTTTGAGCTTTTCGCTCAGGCGACCACTGTTAGGGTTGAGCGACTGGTCTCTCGCCTAAGCGAGGTCACGATGAGACATGTGCTTGTTAAGCGCAAAATTCTCGTCCGGGCGAGGAGTTTTAGGTTAGGCCACTATTTCGCTCTCGCTCAGGCGAAAAGGACTGGCTTGAGCGAGACTGGTCCACTCGCTTGGGCGAAGGCTCCTAGCTTAAGCGAGAACAGGAAGGATTCATGTTTTTTGTGCACTGTTTGGGTTGGTTGATTTATATTTCCTAAGTTAAAGGATTTTATGCATGTGTTTGTGATGTTTGGGCTAGAAGGACTTAGTCCATAGGATTTTGGGATGTACTTGGCTTGAGTCACGAGTAAGGAGATCGTGATGGGTGGACCGCATGCGGAACGTGAACGGTTTAGTTCACCGAAGGTACTCTCGTTGGGATGAATGAGTAAGGGAGTTCATCTCATGCTCAACTTGAGAATGCTATGAGCGAAAGAGTTCATAGTAGGAAAGGCGGGTATGCGTGTCCGAATTCGAGCAAGGGGTTCGGATGACGGACGGGAGAGTCTGTGAAGTAGGACTACGAGCGGGATAGGCTCGTAGGTTGGACCACGAGCGAGGAGGGTCGTAGAAGCACATGAAATCCTAAGATATAGAGTGCATGCATGGACTCATAATGGTTATGAGTGGGGAAAAAGGGAGATTTTATTCTAAATGGATGGCTTATTATGAAATGTTGGGTGGGTTTATTTTTCATATGTACTTATATTTTTGTGCATAGCTCACCCTATCTGTTTATGTGTGACGATGATCGGGTAATTTGTTATCCGAGAGCAGATGATGTTGCAGGTGAGCCAGGATCTACATAGTGGCGGAGAGTGGGAATTAGTGGCATGGGAATTTTATAAAGCCTGTTATTTAATTTTCATGTAATTTGAATTATCGAATTTTACTGTTTTCCTGGATCTTTAAATTGTAAAGGTGGATTTTGGAATATTTTGACTCTTAATATTTTATTATGGATGTTTAAAGTTTTAAATTTCCTGCGTTTTAGGGAAAGGGTTTACTAATAAATGAGGAATTTATTTCTGTCTTGTTTATTTTATTTATTTCTAGGTAATATCCTACCGGGATGTTACAGAGCTCATCTAAGCTTCACTTTCTTTGGTGTTTGCTTTAGACTTAAAGTGTCATTTACTCTTTGGTACTTATGTCTTCGCTATGCTTAGCTTACACTCATTGGACAAACATTGGTTGAACAAAATTTTATATTAACAATAAAGATTAGGGTCAACTAATGATGTTTTTAACCTAGCAAACCATTCTTATGTCTAGTGCTTATAGAAAAGTATTGTCCAATCAATTTTAGCTATATATCTCGAAGAATTGTAATACTGACTTATCTTTCTTGTTTCATTATAGATTTTGTTATAATCAAAACCTTCTTATTGTTAGACTCGTCTAATGGTGTTTGCCAACCTCTAACGCTAACAATCTTACCATTTTTTTATGATGACAAAAATTATTACTATGAAACATGCTAACTTGCTTAGATTGAAAGAATTATTGCTTTCTAGTGCCAACATAATTAATTTGATTTTCATACTTTTGTTTTAATCATGATATATTTTTTGGAAAACTAAAACTACTTTGATACCACTTTTTAATTGATTCGATACTCAATTATATAAATACCACTTTTTAAGCTAATGTTGACAAAATGATGGCTTCTCCTTTGCTCTAATGGAGGTGGCCCTTGGAATGGAGACTCCATGGAGGAAGAATGGACGTGGAAGCATGAAGGATGAAGGCTTGAAGTGTTTGGTTTGGTGTAGGTGATGAGATCTTAAGAGAGGTGCAACCAACTCTCAAGGAAGGAAGCTATAGTAAACTAGCAAAGAGGCTATTCTAGAGAGAGCTTAAGTAAGAGAAAATGTGCACACATTTTGGCAACAATTCATTACTAAATTTCAATCTGAAAAATACATGAGGTAAGCCTTCTATTTATAGGCTAAAAGGACAACTAAGAGTCTCCAAAAAGAGGAGGGAAAAATAAGTCTAGAAAGTTGAAAATTGGAGCAAAAAAGGAGCATGTGAGAGGTGTGACTTGCCACATAAGCAACTCACACTTTCCATGCTTGGACGCGCTAACTCTCATCCTTGGGGAGCAAGCTTTTGAAGCTTCTAGAGTGCTCTAGTTTATGTAGTCCGTTCTAGGCTCAAATTAGGCCCAACTCCTTTTTTGGTCCAAAATATTTCTAAAGCCCAATTTCTTCTAAGGCCCAATACATGGTCCAAAGAAAACTCCATTCTACTGGGCCTAAAATAAAAAGCCCACAATTAAAACCTAATCTAGTATTTACAAATAAAGAGTCCTAGACTAGGTCTTCACATCCTCCTTGGCCCATGTGAACTTCATCTTGGGCCTTGCATCCCCAAAGGAGATATAATCTTCTTGTATCCTCCTAGCCATAACTCTTGTTGTAGGTCCCTTGGCTAGAGGTATTTCATCATAAAATTGATCTATATCAGAGATAAATAATTTATTTGAGCAATATCAAATAAGAAATTCCAGATAGATCTATATTAGATCAGAGCAAACATAGTGACATAGTGCAATTCAAACAAATCATGTTTTCTCCAATATTTTATTTATTCTTCTAATTTATACCACTTATGTTGTTTTATCATTTTTGTGCAGTCTTTGATAGCAAACCATGACTAAGTGCATACAAGAAGAGTGAGCATCATTTAACTTGAGTGGGCTCAAGCTTTTATTCTCATGGGCCAACATTGTTTGTAAATAGTAGAATAGGTTTATTTTTAGGCCTTGTACTTTGGACCAAGTAGTATAAGATTTTTGGGCCTTATTCTAGTCTTTAGGCTATAGTGTAATTTTGGGCTTAAAGGGTTGGGCTTTGTTTGCGAGGCATGAAATTAAGGTTAACTTGGGCTAGCTTGGGCCTAAAATTAACCTAATTTGACGCTAGCTTGCTCCCCAAGGTAGGTTTTTCTCCACTTTTGCGCTCCATGCCTGAGAAAAGTATGACCTTGCCACATAGCAAGTCATACTAGAAGCATGGCTCTTTTTGCTCTTTAATTTGAATGTTTTAATTTGAATTTCCCCTCTCATTTTCTAGACATCTCTAGGGTTTCTTGGCTTATAAATAAAGACATCCACCTCTGCCAAAATTGCCACTCTACTTGTCTTGAAGTTTTCCCTTAATTAGTTCTCTCTTATAGATTACTCTAGGTTTCCTTGGGAGTCAGTCTCACCTCTCTCTAGGAAAACACCATAACCGAGCCATCTCTCACGAATTCTCAACTCAAATCAAGCTTTCACTCCATGATAACTCCATCAACCATGCTAGATTCAAATTTGCTTGGGGGAAGCCCATCAATCTCTCCCTTTTTATTTTATTTCATCTTTTTCATGCTTCATATATATTTCTCCCCCCTTTTACTCAATCAACAAAAAAGTTAAGACTAAATTAGGGAAAAAATATTGAAAGAGAAGGTTGCATTCATAAGATAAATTATAATTTTTTTACAAACAATTAGAACAAGCCTAGGACTTACGAGGAAGAGGCTAGGATTAGAGGATGAAGCATCATGTTTTTGTATGATTATTGAAATGGTGGCTTTAACTAGATTTGAAATAGCTTTCGAGAGTTGTTGCAACCATTCCTATTGGGGCAAAGGGATTTTATCTTCAAGGCTTGTTTCTTATTTTGAATGGATAATGACTTGAAAATCTTGTTGATGTTGTTTGTAAGGTTTATTTCCTTTGAAGCTTGTTCTTAAGGAATTGGTTGTTGCAAAGCCTTAGATGATGAAGGATTGACCCCAACCAAGGATGAAGGCACATGCTTAAGAAGACTAGGCATGTTTAGAAAGGAAGTTCACTAATCCTTCATCCCTTTCATTTGTGTTTGTTATTTTTGATTCCCTAAGTTGACTTAGTTGAATCAACTTTAGTTGATTTGTTGACCTTTGACTAGGTTTGACTT
>Ga0214545_1001960_pt1 | contig 39361 bp, 41 predicted proteins | sample CNSS4metaG_FD_160064 | JGI IMG/M metagenome (GOLD analysis project Ga0214545, IMG submission 160064) | Root nodule microbial communities from cowpea collected in UCLA plant growth center, Los Angeles, California, USA - CNSS4 | ecosystem: Host-associated > Plants > Roots > Nodule | place: USA...
GCTAAAAACAAAGGAGACCAAAGGTACATAGGTACACTTGCTTCATGCCTTTTACTTTATGCTTTATGCCTTTGCTTTACTCTCTCATCCACATCATTTATGCTCCCCAATCACCATGCACCACCTAGCATTGCTTTCTTACTCCTAATTAACCTACAAAGCAAATAAACATAGATTAGCATGTTGGCTTAAGTCAAGTCAACTATAGTCAACAAGTCAAACCTAGTCAAAGGTCAACAAGTCAACTAAAGTTGATTCAACTAAGTCAACTTAGGGAATCAAAAATAGCAAACACAAATGAAAGGGATGAATGATTAGTGAACTTCCTTTCTAAACATGCTTAGTCTTCTTAAGCATGTGCTTCCATCCTTGGTTGGGGTCAATCCTTCATCAAGAATGAAGGAAAATGGAGGTCTGTGAGCGCACAATGGGAAAAGAATGAAGGAAGAGGTGCTCTCAAAGTGTGAAAGCGAAGAAGGAGAAAATGGGAGATCAGGGCGTCCTAGTTTGAATAAAAGAGGATACCACATTGGTTCCCACTATAACCAATGTAGTATCTAGGTTTATTTAAAAAAAAATAACATTAAAAAAATATATTACATTAGCTCATCAACAACCAATGTTATATCATTTTTAGTATTTACAAAAATACCACAATGCAAAAAATTATATCGTTTCTTCAGGAACTAATGTTATATCTCATTGTTATACTCTATTTTACACTAATGAAGTCCATCCATGCTCAGACAAAGACTGATAGAATACACTCATGTTCACACAAAGACTTACAGGATCCACAAACACACAACACATCAATCATATATTCACAACATCACATACACATAAACTAGTTTTTTCAATCATCATAAAAAATCACAACTTTTTTCCAAAATTATGAAATTTGCCAAGTTAGATTTCTAGGAAAGAGAGGTGAATCACCAATGAAAAAACTTAGAATGGTGTTCTTTCCTAGCTAGAATCTCTCTAAGGTCACTTTTACTTTCAAAACCCATTTTTATTATCAAATAATAACACAACTCAAACGAAAACAGAATTAACAATCACCATTAATACCACTAGCCATCTTCACACACATATAAGCAAGAAAGCAAGGAAACAACGAATAAAATAAAAAAAGCAGCAACACACAGATATATGAACGTTAGCCCCTTACAACCACCATTAACATAACTCGTCATAGCTACACAAGCACAAGCACATACAAGAAAGATAGCTCCCAATACAACCACCATTAATACAACTTCAACATATTTACACAAGCACAAACAAACAAGAGAGAAAGTTAGCTCCCCTTACTTGAGTATTCAAACTTTTAAACCAAAATCATTTAACCCTCATTTTGAACTATTAGTCTCTTTTACACATTTTTCTTCAAAATTGCTTTAAAGTCACTCAAATTTTCTAATCCACCAAAAAGGTTTCAAATTTGAGTGTTTCACACCTTCCTAATTCACTTATTTACGGAGAAACACTCGGTTTAAAAATCTAGTTATCTTCTAAGATTCCAGGAAATATTAATAAAGAAATAATTTAAATATATTTTTATGTTCATCAAATCTAATTTAATATACACCTTCTTATAATAACTTATCTTTTAGAGAATTTATTTAATATTTCGTAATTTAAATATATTCATAAAATCTTATCTCTTAAATAAAATATATTTTTTAAATTTAATAATTAGCAAACGTTAAAAAAATATTTTAAATAAAATAAATCTTTTAAACGAATATACTATTTTATCTGTTATCATAATCTTTTAAATAAGATAAATGTTCTAAAATAAATAATAAATCCATCAATCTTTTATTTGAAATATTTATTTAATCTCATTTATCCATTTTTCTAACTATTTAATATAAGAATCTTAGAGTGCATCAATTGTTCTCGGTTACAGATCAACTAATCGTGACACTAAGACTTGAATAAGAATAGTTAGTACACTATATCAATTATAGTATGTGGATCTTGGTCAAAAAATTTGAAAGGAACAAAATAATATACTCAAATTTTATATATTTAATTATTATTACTAATATAACAAAAGTATATAAAATTTAGTATTGAAATTCTTGTATGTTTTTCCTTACAAAAATTATAGTTTTAAAATTGTATTTGATGTGAAACTCATTTCAAATTAGTTTTTCTAATTTCATCTCTTTCCCTGAATATTCTCATATTTGAGTACGAGTACGTTTTCTTATAATAAATTTCAAAAAATTAATATGAAACATTCTCCCTAATTCAAAAGAATTAATATAAAACTTTCTATCTATAATTCTTTGAATTTTAAGAGATGATTCTCTAATTAAACAATTGACTTTCTAGTATCATACTTGAAAATAGGTGAAAAAGTATATTTGTATTGTTTTTAACTTCAAGGGTATCTTCCCTTTTATCATTTTACAAAAAATAAATCTATTATTTTATTTTTTTTATCAAGATACCTATTTAAAAAAAGTTAAGACTAAAAATTAATTTATCAAAATCTAATAAAAAATTGAAGGACGTAATTAATAAAAAAATGATAATCAAGTTACATTTAAGAAATGGTTATGAAAAAACATATGGTACATAATTTTTTTTATATTCATAACAAAATAAATATACAAAAAACTCATAAGATGAAAAAAAAACTAAATATTAAACTAATATTTTTCTATCAAGAAAAATGAAAAAATTACCTTTTTTTACCTTAAAAAGAGAACATACAAGAACTAAGAACGAGAAAATAAATTTATATCTAATTTTTATTTCCCTTTTAAAACAAAAAGCAAAATAAAAGATGCAAAAATAATAAATTAATACAAGATATGAGAAACTTAAAATGGAGGAGAATAAAAAAAAATATTTCAACAAATTTTATTATTTTTTATTATGTATAATTTTTTATTATTATTTATTAACATTAAATATTATATTTTATAAAAAAATAAAAAATCAATTTTAAAAATTAAAAAAAAAATTAAGAATAGTTTTAAAAAACTTAAAAAATCTTTGGGGGCATGCCCTGCGGACCTTCTAAGGTCCGCCACTGTTCATATATCTAAAGAGAGCGATTTATCAAGGTCTTATTCAAGAAAAAGTGTTGCTTGTTATGCACGTAAATTTAAAGTAATAAATTGTCTTTGACTTATCGATTTTCCTATTACACTTTTAATTTATTAACATTAATTGTAGTGTCGTTTAAATTGTTGCGTGTTGTACATGTAAATTAAAAGTAATAAATTGTCTTTGAATTATAGATGATTCCTATGACACTTTTAATTTATTAATTATAGATGATTCCTATGACACTTTTAATTTATTAACATTAATTGCAGTCTCGTTTTTATCTAATATCCTTATGCTTCTTTTATTTAACTTCTCCCAAATATAATATTAGATCCTTATTATTTGGTTTTGTGATTCCATATTTTGTAACATTTTTAGAGCAAATAAGATACGTCAGACACAAACATTACTTTATTCTAATCCACAATTTTCTCAGTAGGCTTCCTTTCGGCGGGTGCATGTCATCTGTGAATATCTCGGTTTGGACCGGTTTGGACCCGAGAGGGATTACCTGCAGAAGAGACTCTGACGCTCAAGTCAGTCAAAAGTCTCAGAAAGTTAAATCTCGTAATTAAGGGAGTAATGAAAGTTTACATTTAATTGCTGGTGTCCATGCATATTTATAGATTATTAATTATACTTAGCCACGTCATGGGTTGGGCCCCTGTTTCGGCTATAGGTGGGCCTGAGTGTTAGGCCAAGCCCCTTAGTTCGATTATCGTGGGCCTTAGGGCCCTTGCTGGTAGTGCTCTGAATTTGTCAAGTTATTGCTTAATTATTCTAAGTTAGTGGCTTAAGTCGGTTACCCTTTAACAACTTAGACAGGGTACTGTTATTCGTTCATACATGATGATTAATTGCATCTTTGGTACACCAATCCCCCAGTCTTTGCCGGTATAGCTATAGCGGCAAAGGATGAGAAGTGTGTTTGGCTAGGCCGGCTAGGTGTGGTACACCAGTCCCCCAGTCTTTAAGTGTGATGAACAGTGTTAAGGCGTGGTATCTGAATAGGTTTGTGGCAGGTGTCAAATGTCTAATCGAAGGGGTTTTGCGCCGTCATTATTAAGGGTTGTGACCTTTGGTGTGCATTGTGATGCTTCATATGGGATGTGACTTTTGGCAGGAAGAAGTTGAGTCGTTTGGAATCATTGCTTATAAATGTGGATTGCGTGGAGAGATTGTTTTTGTTGGCTCATTTGTAAGAATTCTGAAATCATAGATCTGCGTGCGTTAGAATTGTCTTATTAGTCTCTTGTATCTGCCGACATCTTTCATTCTCAAAAGGTATGTCTAGTACTAATGATAGTGTGTCGTTGTCATCGTCAAGTAGGGGGAGTGTGCGGTCTAGAGAGGATGTAGGTAAGCATCTTGAGGGGGGGAGTGTTAGCCCAATGGCTGTGGTGGGGAGAATTCCTATGGAGATGATAACTGAGGTGAGGGAAGACCCTCCCGAAGAGATAGCGGAAAGTAGCTGGCCGGCAAAAGCCGGTTACGATTGGGTTGCGGCTGATATTCTAAACCAGTCGTCATTGTTCCGATGGTCCAGGTTGCTGAACTCATGGCTGAATTGTACTCCTGTCATTGCAAGGGATGTAGACTGTGATATAGTGTCGTTGGAGCGAGTGAGCGTTGTTGAGCGCGTTTGCCATGGGCAAGAAGGAGCTGCCGACAAGTTTTTTTATATGTACATGTGCCATTTTTCACAACTGTATGTTTAGTTGCCGTTAAACAACTTTGCTATGGGGATACTTCGCCTATTAAATGTAGCGCCTACCCAACTGCATCCGAACAACTGGCATACTTGCAGGCCTTCTATGTCCTTTGTCAGTCGTTGTATCTAAAGCCGTCTCCCCTTGCCTTTTTATACTTTTACGACACAAGGCCCAGACAACCGACAACATGGCTATCCTTGGTGAGCAGGCCGAGCATAAGTAGGTTGGATGCATTTACGCAATCGTTCAAACACTTCAAAGATGGGTTTTTCAAAGTGGTGGTGAAGGAGGGAGGGAGGTCGCATTTCCTCAACGTAGATAGGAGTACCAAATTCTCTTTTAGTTGGACTAGTAACCCCTGGCGGTGTGAGGACATGAATACCGATGAGTTGTCGGCTGCGGATAGGGAGGTGGTGGAGGTGCTGATGAAGTTTACGGATAGGCTGCCCACTAAGGGCTTAGTTAGGGTTTATAATTCGGTTCATCTGATAATTGATATTGAAGGTATCTGTTTGTGATTTCAACTGTTTCAATGTGTCTAAGTTAACTAATCAAACTTTGGTGTGTTCAATGCAGGACATATGACTCAGGTTGGTAAGAAGAATTTGACCCTTTTCCAAGCGCTAAGGAAGGAGAAGGCGGTTAAAGCAAAAGCGGCTGGAAACACTGAGGTCCCAAATTTACAAGAGTCATTGGTGGAGGTGCATGTACATGACGGCACCAAGAGGAAAGTCGAGTTGCCGGCTAGGCCTGGCAGAGGCAAAGATGTTAAGAAGGTGAAGGCTACCTTGTTGGGCAGGGGTCGTCTAGCGGCGCGAAGGGCGCCGGAAGCCGGTTTGATTGAGCTGCCAGAAACGTCCATTAGGAAGGATATTAAGATTAATATGACGGAGACGCTGATTAACTCCATTGATAGTATGGAGTTGGACCACCTAGTGAGGACGATGATGGAATTTACCAGCAAGGCTCTAATATTGGGTCGCCGAGTTGGGTCTTTGTACCGAAGGTAGCTGAAGGAAGGGAACCGTCAGAAGTTGAAGGAGCTGCAAGGGAAGGTTGATAAGTTTGCGGAAGAAAATGCTGCATGGGAGAAAGAGAGGGAAGAGTGGAAGGAGGAGAAAAAAAGGTTGAAGACCTAGAAGGTTCGCTACTTGGACTCAGAGGAGAAGTTTAAAGGGAGAATAGCCGACCTTGAGGCAGACTATGATGAGTTGAAAGAGAAACATGAAGGGGTAGAAGTCGAGCTCAAGGACTTGAAAAGTTGCATCATTCAAGAGCATATCAATGGGTTTCAGAAAGGGGTGAGGCAGGCAGCCTTCTTCTGCAAGGAGGTTGATATGACAGATCCAAGGTTTGATGTGAACAAAGATGTAGTGGATGGCCAGCTAATCCATGAAGCCGAGAGCAGCCCTGAAGAGGAGGTGGAGAAGGCCATGGCAGATGAAGAAGCGAATGCGGGGGTGACCGTGGAGGGTGAAGGCGACAAGGCGGCTTAGGATATAGTTTTATGATTTCTATTGCTAATAAATCCTAAGTTTGTAATAACCCGTACAATATTTTTCACTGCTTTTGAATGTGATGCATATTTGTGGATATATTTGTTATGGTTTTTTGACGATAGCATACATGATAGGAACGCACTTATTTGGTAATGTTGTTATGCGTGCTATACGCTATGTTTTATGTCTATTTATCTGGATATGTGTTATTGTTATCATTTGTTTGGTTAATGGGAGTAGACGACCCAGACCGCTTACTTGTGGTAAGGAAGGGGAATGAAAAACGAAGTTAACATTAAGTTAAGGGTGTTCGACCCAGGCTGCTTACTTGTGGTACAAGTGGGGAACGAAAAACGAAGTTAACATTAAGTTAAGGGTGTTCGACCCAGGCCGCTGACTTGTGGTAAGGGTGAGGAACTAAAAGCGAAGTTAACATTAAGTTAAGGGTGTTCAACCCAGGCCGCTTACTTGTGGTAAGGGTGGGGAACTAAAAACGAAGTTAAAGATAAATGCGAGGAGTAGACGTGAGGTTAAGAACCCTTTGTTTTATTCATGAGATTTGGGGTGCCTCGTTAAAAACTCCCTGGCCAAAACCCTCCTTAGGGAAAAAAGACCAGGTGAGGAAAAAGAGTACACCCAAGGTTACAAGTATTCGGTACAGTACATGTCTTTAACTGAAATAAAACTTGAGATGGAACACATTCCATGTATTGGGTATCTCTTCCCCTGATAATTGTTCAAGCTTATACGCTCCTTCTCCAGCATCTTCACGTATTCGGTATGAGTCGTCCCAATTGGCGGAGAACTTGCCATCCTTCTTTCTTGCACGGCTGGCCATTCTCCAAACTAAGTCTCCCTTCGCAAACGATCTTGGGTGTATATTCACATTATATTTTCTGGCCGCTCTCTGTTTGGCAGCTAAGTTGCGTATCTAAGCTTTTTCTGTTAACTCGGGTAGGAGGTCGAGGTGGGTGCTCATGTTTTGGTGATTTTGAACTGGGTCGTACAGTTCACAGCGCATAGATGGTTCGCCAATTTCAACTGGTATCATGACGTATGCGCCATATACTAGGCTGAACGGAGATTCATTTGTTGCTGATTGAGGGGTACACCTGTAGGCCCATAGCACTTCCACTAATTCTTCTGGCCATCGGCCCTTGGCATTGTCCAACCGTTTACGCAATTCTACTAGTATAACCTTGTTTGCTTCCTCGACCTGTCCATTGGTCTGTGGGTGTTCAACATAGCTGGTTACATGTTTGATGCCTAGGCCGGTATAGAATTTAGCGAGTTCTTTGTCTATGAATTGTTGACCATTGTCGGTGATGATTGTGTGCGAGACGCCATAGCGACATATAATATCTTTCCAAACGAATTGTTGGACTTGTTGGGCGGTAATGGTGGCTAATGGTTTGGCCTCTATCCACTTGGTGAAGTAGTCGACGACTACTATAAGGAATTTTACTTAGCCTTTTCCAGGGGAAAAAGGGCTGAGAATGTTCATTCCCCACTTTGCGAAGGGCCACGGGGATAGTATATAATGGAGCTGTTCTTACTTTTGATGGATGAGGTTGCCATGTTTCTGGAAGGGTATGCATCTTTTGACCAAAGCGTGGCAATCGGCCTCCATGGTCGGTCAGAAGTAACCGGCGCGAAGGATTCTGGTATTCATGGTGCGTGCGCCTGAATGATAGTCGCATATGCCTTCATGTAATTCTTTGATGATGTACTGGGTTTGCTCTACGGTGACACATTTGAGAAGTGGTTGACTGTATCCTCGCTTGTATAAGTCATCGCCTATCATCGTGTACCTGGCGGTTTTAGCTAGCCAACTCTTGTCAACGTCAGGGGGGGTTACCAGTTCGGAGGTATTGGATGTATGGAGTTGTCCAGTTGTCGGCTTCGTGTTGGGTTAGGGTATGACAAGTGTTTGTTATGGAAGGGGCGGATAGCGTTTGTTGTAAGAGTGATCAGTGGCGGCTTTTTAGCTTAGTGCTGGCTAGTTTGGACAATATGTCGGCTCTGACGTTTTCGGATCTGGGGTTGTGTTGGATGCAGACTTTTTCAAAAGCGGATTGGATGACTTTTCGGACTAGGTGATAGTATTGTAAGAGGCTAGGGTCTTTGGTCTAGAATTCATCATTTAGATGGCCCACTATAAGTTTGGAATCGGTTTTGCATGTGAGCGATTTGACATCGACCTCGCGGGCGAGGGATAGGCTGGAGAGGATGGCTTTGTATTCGGCTTGGTTGTTGGATGTTCTGAAGGCGAAGTGGAGGGATTTTTCAATGAGGATGTCGTTGGGGCCTTCTAGGACGATGTCGGCACCTGTCCCTTTTGGGTTTCAAGAACCATCAACGTAAAGTATCCACTAGTCCTCTTAAGGGGTTTGCTAGAGATCATTGACAAAGTTTAGGAGGCATTGAGCTTTGATGGGGCTGTGGGGTTCATAACGGATGTTAAACTCGGATAATTCGATGGCCCAAGACGACATGCGACTCGCAAGGTCCGGTTTCTAGAGTATCTTCTGGATAGGGTAATCAGTTTTGACGATGATGTTGTGGTTTTGAAAATAGGGACGTAGGCGTCGCGCTGTGTGTACCAGGGATAGGGCTAATTCTCCACCATCTGGTATCTAGTTTCGGGATCCTGCAAGGTTCGGCTGACAAAGTATACAGGGTGTTGAGTGCCATTGACCTCCTGAACCAGTGTGGCGCTTACGGTGTGATCCGTAGTGGTGATATAAACGAGTAGGGGCTGATGAGTGTCCGACTTATGGAGGATGGGTGGTGAAGTGAGGGTGTTTTTTAGTTTTTGGAAAATTTGTTCACATTTTTCGTTCCATGAGAACTTGGCCAATTTCTTTAGTAGTTGAATAATGGGTTATGTTTGTTCGGCCAATTTGGGGAGGAAGCGAGAGATGGCGGTTAGTCGGCGAATGAGGTGTTGCACTTCTTTGACACTGTTGGGGCTTCGCATTTCAATGATGGCATTACATTTCTCGGGATTAGCCTCTATGCCGCATTGTGTGAGCATGAAACCAAGGAATTTACCACGATCGACGCCAAAGACGCACTTTTCGGGGTTGAGGCAGAGGTTGTATTGTCGTAATGCAGAGAAGACAGTGGACAAGTCTTGAGCGTGCTGTTGATGATTCGAGGATTTGATGACCATATCGTCGACGTATACCTGACACATTTACCCATTATGTGGTTGAAGACCTTATCCATCAGCCGTTGATACGTTGCTCCAGCGTTTTTAAGGCCGAATGGCATGACTTTCTAGAAGTAGTTGACATCGTCTGTAATGAAGGCGGTTTTGTTCATGTCGAATGTGGCCACGAGAATCTGGTTATAACCAGAGTATGCATCAAGAAAACTGAGAACTTTGTTATCGGCTACACCGTCAACTAGCTGGTCAATGTTGGGTAAGGGGTAGACGTCCCTAGGGCAGGCTTTATTGAGATCCGTGTAATCGACGCACATGCGCCACTTGCCATTAGCTTTCTTGACCAAAACCACATTGGAGAGCCAGGTGGTGTAGTGGGCCTCTTCGATAAATCCTACATTGAGTAACTTGTCGGCTTCAGCCTTGGCCGCTAATCGGCGTTCTTAACCAAGCTTACACTTTTTCTGGGAGACATATCTGGCCTCCTTGTAAATGGAGAGTTTCTGAGATGCGACTTGAGGGTCAACGCCGAGTAAGTCGGTGGCTGACCAGGCAAAGAGGTTTGTGTTGATGATGAGGGTGGGTGTAAGGATGTCGCACTGTTCGGGTTGTAAGCCAGTGCCGAGTTTGATGGCGCGTCTATTAGGGAGTTCCAGTGGTGTAGTTTCTTCGACCGACTCGAGGTGGGCATCCCAGCCTACTCTAGGGTCCAGATCATCTCCAGATAAGGCTATGTTAGAGTCGGGTGGTCGTTCAATATGGTTGGTTTGAAGGATGGGAAGTTGTGGGCGTAGGCTGGCCATGTAGCATTCGTGCGCAAGCCGCTGGTCGTCGTGGATGGTAAGGATGTTGCCAGATGGGGATGGAAATTTCATGGCCAGATAAGGTGTGGATACGACTGCGCCAAGAGTGTTGAGGGATGGTCGGTCGAGGAGGACATTATAGGATGTGGGCGTGTCAACGACGAGGAAACAGATAGGGATTGTCTTGGTTTGAGCGCCATCGCGAAAAACGGTATGGAGGTCAATGTAGCCACGGGTGGAGACATTTTCCCCTTAGAATCCATATATGGGCTCATCGTATGGAACCATGGTGGTGGTGGGGAGCTGGAGTTTCTGATACGTTGCCCAATAAAGGATGTCGACAGAATTGCCTTGGTCAATGCAGACTTTCTTGACGGTGGTTTTGCTAGTGGCGGATCCACCTCATCCGCCAGAAAGAGACACCTCCGTCATATGCAATCTATCAACCACATCACCCATTCCCATCACAGACGACGCATGCCCCCCATAACCTTCACGGATGACGATTTTTATGGCCTTGATCACCAGCAAGATGACCCTATGGTCATCACCGTCGAGATAGAAAACAACGTCGTCAAGAAAGTCCTCATTGACCAAGGCAGTTCCGTCGACATCCTCTATTGGGCAACATACCAGAAACTCCAACCAACCAACACTGCCATGGTCCCATACGATGAGCCGATATATGGATTCTCCGGGGAAAAGGTTTCCACCTACGACTACATTGACCTCCATACAGTTTTTTGCGATGACGCCCAAACCAAGACAATTCCTATCTGATTTCTTGTCGTCGACGCGCCCACACCTTATAATGTCCTCCTCGGTCGACCTTCACTCAACACTCTTAGCGTTGTCGTCTCCACCCCTCATCTGGCCATGAAATTCCCATCCTCATTCGGCGACATCCTCACCATTCATGGCGACCAACGCCTCGCACGTGAATGTTACATGGCCAGTCTACGCCCACAGCTTCCCATCCTTCAAACCAACCATATTGAACGACCACCCAACTCTGAAATATCCTTATCTAGTGATGATCTAGACCCTAGAGTGGGTCGGGATGCCCGCCTCAAACCGGTCGAAGAAACCATCCCCTTGGAGCTCCCTAATGGTCGCACCATTAAACTCGGCACTGGATTACAACCTGAACAGCGCGACATCCTCACACCCACCCTTATCAACAACACAGACCTCTTTGCTTGGTCAGCTGCCGACTTACCCGGAGTTGACCCTCACATTGCATCCCACAAGCTGTCCATTTACAAGGACGCCCGATATGTCGCCCAGAAAAAATGCAAGCTTGGCGAAGAACGACGATTAGCGGCCAAGGTCGAGGCCGACAAGTTGCTCAATGCAGGGTTTATCGAAGAAGCCCACTACACCACTTGGCTCTCCAACGTGGTTTTGGTCAAGAAAGTCAATGGCAAGTGGCGGATGTGCGTTGATTACACGGATCTTAACAAATCCTGTCCTAGGGATGCTTACCCCTTACCCAATATTGACCAACTTGTCGACGGTGCAGCCAGAAACAAGGTTCTCAGTTTTCTTGATGCATACTTCGGTTATAACCAAATTCCCATGGTCACATCCGACATGAACAAAATCGCTTTCATTACAGACGACGTCAACTACTTCTACAAGGTCATGCCATTCGTTCTAAAAAATGCAGGGGCGACCTACCAATGATTGATGGACAAAGTCTTCAACCATTTAATGGGCAAATGTGTCGAAGTATACGTTGACGACATGGTTGTCAAATCCCCAAGCCATCACCAACACGCTCAGAACCTATCCGCAGTCTTTTCCGCATTAAGACAGTACAACCTCCGCCTCAACCCCGAAAAATGCGTTTTCGACATCGACCGCGGTAAATTCCTCGGATTCATGCTTACATAACATGACAAACAGGCTAACCCCGAAAAGTGCCCAGCAGTATCAAAGAAGTACAACGCCTCATAGGCCGACTAACCGCCATCTCCCGCTTTCTTCCCAAGCTAGCCGAGCAAACCCAACCTATCATTCAGTTGCTCAAAAAATCGGCCAAGTTCACGTGGAATGATGATTGTGAATAAGTCTTTCAGAAGCTAAAAACCACCCTCACCTCACCACCCATGCTCCATAAGCTGGACACTCATCAACCCTTACTGGTCTACATCACCACCACAGATCACACCATAAGCACCGCACTGGTTCAAGATGTTGGTGGCACCCAACACCCTGTTTACTTCGTCAGCAGAACCTTGCAAGATCCCAAAACCAGATACTAGATGGTGGAAAAATTAGCCCTATCCCTGGTACACGCAGCCCGACGCCTACGCCCATATTTCCAAAATCATAACATTATCATCAAAACTAACTACCTTATCCAGAAGATATTGCAGAAACCAGACCTTATGGGGCGGATGTCGTCTTGGGCCATTGAGTTATCCGAATTCAACATTCGCTACGAACCTCACGGCCCCATCAAAGCTCAATGCCTCCTAGACTTTGTCAACGATCTTCAACGAACCCCTGAAGAGGACCAATTGACACTTTATGTTAATGGTTCATCAAACCCAAAAGGGGCAGGTGCCATCATCGTGCTAGAAGGCCCCAACGATATCCTCATCAAAAAATCCCTTCACTTCGCCTTCAAGACGTCTAACAACCAAGCCAAATACGAAGCCATCCTCGCCGGCTTATCCCTCGCCCGCGAGGTTGGTGTCAAATCAGTGATGTGAAAAACTGATTCCAAGCTTACCGTGGGTCATCCAAATGATGAGTTCCAAATCAAAGATCCTACCCTCCTACAATATTATCACCTGGTCCGGAAAGTCGTCCAGTCCGCCTTCGAACAAGTCCACATCCAACACATCCCTAGATCCAAAAACGTCAAGGCCGACATATTAACCAAATTAGCCAGCACCAACCTAAAAAGCCGCCACCGATCATTATTGCACCAAACGTTATCCGCTCCTTCCATCACACACACTTTCCATACCCTAACCCAACACCAAGCTGACAATTGGACAACTCCCTACATCCAATACCTCTAAACCGGTAACCCCTCACCTAATGCTGATAGGAGTTGGATAGCTAAAGCCGCCAGGTACACGATGATAAGCGATGACCTATACAAACAAGGATATGGTCAACCACTTCTTAAATGTGTCACTGTAGAACAAGCTCAGTACATCATCAAAGATTTACATGAAGGTATATACGGCTACCATTCTGGCGCACGCACCATGACCACTAGAATCCTTTGCGCCGGTTACTTCTGGCCGACCATGGAGGCCGACTGCCACGACTTTGTAAAAAAATGCATACCCTGCCAAAAACTTGGCAACCTCATCCACCAAAAACAATCACAGCTCCACTGTATACTATCCCCGTGGCCCTTCAAAAAGTGGGGAATAGACATCCTTGGCCCTTTCTCCCCAGGCAAAGGCCAATTAAAATTCCTGATAGTAGCCGTCGACTACTTCACCAAGTGGATAGAAGCCAAACCATCAGCCATCATTACAGCCCAACAAGTCCAACAGTTCGTCTGGAAGGATATCATATGCCGGTATGGCGTCCCATATACAATCATTACCGACAATGGCCGACAGTTTATAGACAAACACTAACACAAAAAAGCCTTTTAACGTCCGACATTTTCGACCTTTGACGTCTGCCCAAACACCGACGTCGTATCGGGTGACGTCAAAATAACGTCGGAAAAATAGCAGACGTCACTTGACGTCGGTCTTTTAGGAGTCCGACGTTATCCAACGTCGGGGCTAGTAACACAGACGTCAATTTTCGCGCTAAAATGAGGGAAAAACCTGAGCAGTTTAACGTCTGTCAGAGCCCGTCAGACGTTAAATAACGTCGGCCCTGGTACGATCAGACGTTAAATAACGTCTGTCAGGGCACACCAGACGTCAAACTGCTCCATATTTTTAAAAAAAATTTGACTGTTTTTACAACATCCATACACCTGAAAATCAGAAAATTCCCAGAACAATTTCATAATACTTTCAGCACAAATGATTGTAGTCTGAACTGGTCGAAAGATCATTTTTATTCCTCTACCACTCAAAATATTTCAGTTATATATGAGGGAAATAAAAGCAGAACTAGGTTGAGGTACATGATTGTTTGTTAAACACTAAAGCATTGATTTTTATTAGTAAAATGATTTTGTTTATATAGATTATCATGGTTTCTATAACAACATTTATGTACTTAAGTACTTAATATGTATGCTAATATTGTTTACAAGTCTAACAAAATTTTTGCTCGATTTCTCCACCTTGAATCTCTTTCTTTTATTAGTAAAAGGACCAACACAATTTTCAAAATATTGATACAAACTGGCACAACTAACCGTATGAAGGCTGCATAGTTAGCATAGACACTTCAACACATCTCCTGAACAGATGCCTTCTTCAAGTCCACCAAATATGTGCACAATTTCTTAATTTCCTGAGGAACAAAGTAGCTTTACTTAGAGCATGAATGAAACATCTGAAATCTTAGATTACAGTTGCTTTTTTTAAAAAAATGTTGTTTATGAACTAAGCTGTATTTTGGAAAATAACTTAAATTTGATGAAATAAAATCTAGAGAAAAAGTTGTTCCTTTGACTTGAAAATCTGAAACTTACGATCATTCTTCAACAGTTTCATTTTATCATACACTCTTTTTTATATGTCAAAACTCTTTCTTTTTTCATCCAAACGAACTTAATTATCTTACAATCACTTTTCAATTGACTTATCAAAACATAGAACATTCTGATTATAATCAATAATACATATAATTGATTATTAAAATAATATAATTTTGCAATTGTCCAAAGCACACCCTTATATGTCAGCACTACACACATGACTTTTTTTATCAGCAAGCACTACATATGACTAAAGCCCTGTTTGGATAATTTTGTCCTTAAGACTTTATAGGAGAACGAATTAAGAAAAATAAATCAAATAAGTTTCTCTAGCAGCTAAAATTAGCTTCTAAGCTTATTTGCAGAAGATCTTTTGTATTAGCTTCTCCAAAATCTTCTTTTTAACTTGAATAAGCTAATTTCAGCTTAAGGAGAAACTTTTTTAATTTTTCTACTCATTTTCTTCTCCTTCTAGTGCTTATGGAGTAGTTTGTCTAGCTCTAATTGAAAAAAAAAATTATGCCAAAGTGGCTATCACTACATGTTGAAAGCTATTCTACAACTACTTATAAGTCCTAAATAGATGTTGAAGGAGACATGTATCTAATAGCCATATAGAGCACAGAGAAGGTAGGAAAGAAACTACAATAACTTAGAATCTACTGTAAAGAGAAAATCAAAAGAAATGAAGCCTGCAATAATGAACTTCGTATATCTAAGTCTAACCAGTTGAATGATTTTCATAGGCGTCAACACAAGCCTCATTTAGGTATAAATTAAGCTTCTATTATTGAGATATTAACAAACACGCAATTACCGTACACACACACAAGTAATTCTATACATACAATGAACAAATATATACATACAATGAAAAACTAACCTCCTCTAATTGAAAGACAAACTTTGAGAGGAAGTCTAGGGTCTCCGCACACTGCTGGCCAAATGGGAACGAAGAGCAAGTGGACGAATCTCAAAACGCTGCAAATGGGGATGAAAACGGAAAATAATCGGTTCAAAACGCGTAAAATCAACCCATAATTAAACCCCAACAAGTTTGATGACGAAAACCTTTCGAAACTCACCTGGAGGGGGTCGGAAATGGCGTCGCCGGCGGGAACTCTCGTGGAAAAGATGAACAGCGCGAGGGTTTCTGCGTTTCGCGCAGAGATAAGCTGAAACTTAACGTCGGGGGTGTTATATCCGACGTTAAGTGACGTCGGGGGTGGGAGGGGCCGACGTTAAGTGACGTCTGACGCGCGCTGGTCCGACGTCAAGGGACGTCTGTCGAGGTGGGGGCCGACGTCCTTTTTTGAGTGACGTCGGGGTATTTTTTAACAGACGTTAAGTAACGTCTGCCCCCTCCACGTCAGACGTTAAAAATGTCTCATTATTTACAAAAATGCCACCGCTCATTTTTAACGTTGGGCTTTTTTTAGGCAGACGTTATTGGGGTGACGTTAAAGGCCTTTTTTGTGTTAGTGAAAGAACTTGCTAAATTCTATACCAGACTAGGCATCAAACATGTAACCAGCTCTGTTGAACACCCATAGACCAATGGAAAGGCCGAATCGGCAAACAAGGTTATAAGGGTAGAATTGCGTAAACAATTGGACAGCGCTAAGGGCTGATGGCCAAAAGAATTAATGGATGTGCTATGGGCCTACAGATGCACACCTCAATCAGTAAGAAATGAATCCCCATTCAGCCTAGTATACAGCGCAGACGCCATGATACCAGTTGAAATTGGCAAACCATCTCTGCGCCTAGAACTGTACGACCCAGTTCAAAATCACCAAAACATGAACACCTACATTGACCTCCTACCCGAGTTAAAAGAAAAAGCCTAGATATGCAACCTAGCCGTCAAACAGAGAGCGATCAGAAAGTATAATGCAAACCTACACCCAAGATCGTTCGCCAAGGGAGACTTAGTTTGGAGAATGGCCAGTAGTGCAAGAAAGAAGGATGGCAAGTTCTCCGCCAATTGAGACGACCCATACCGAATACGTGAAGAAGTTGGAGGAGGAACGTATAAGCTTAAACAATTATTAGGGGAAGAGATACCCAATACATGGAACGTGTCCCATCTCAAGTTTTATTTCATTTAAAAACATGTATTGTACCGAATACTTGTAACCCTGGGTGTACTCTTTTTCCTCACCTGGTCTTTTTTCCCTAAGGAGGGTTTTGGCCAGGGAGGTTTTAACGAGGCACCCCAAATTTCATGAATAAAACAAAGGGTTCTTCACCTCACGACTGCTCTTTACCTTACTTTTAACACGCTTTTAGTTCCCTACCCTTACCACAAGTGAGCGGCCTGGGTTGAACACCTTCAACTTGATGTTAATTCGTTTTAAGTTCCCCACCCTTACCACAACTAAGCGGGCTAGGTCGAACACCCTTAACTTGATGTTAATTCGTTTTAAGTTCCCCACCCTTACCATAAGTGAGCGGCTTGGGTCGAACACTCTCAACTTGATGTTAATTCATTTTAAGTTCCCCACCCTTACCACAAGTAAGCGGCCTGGGTCGAACACTCTTAACTTGATGTTAATTCGTTTTAAGTTCCCCACCCTTACCACAAGTAAGCGGCCTGGGTCGAACACCCTCAACTTGATGTTAATTCGTTTTAAGTTCCCCACCCTTACCACAAGTGAGCGGCCTGGGTCGAACACCCTCAACTTGATGTTAATTCGTTTTAAGTTCTCCACCCTTACAACAAGTAAGCGGCCTTGGTCGAACACTCTTAACTTGATGTTAATTCGTTTTAATTAACATGATAGGCGATGACCTTTACAAATGCGGGTACGGCCAACCCCTCCTCAAATGTATCATGGTAGAGCAAGCACAATATATCATTAAGGAACTACACGAAGGCATTTGCAACTACCATTCCGGTGCACGTACCATGGCCACTAGAATACTTAGAGCCGGATACTTCTGGCCGACCATAGAAGCAGACTGCCAGGACTATGTCAGAAAGTGCAAACCATGCCAAAAACATGGCAACCTCATCCACCTGAAGCAGGAACAACTCCATCACATAATATCCCCATGGCCCTTCGCAAAATGGGGAATGGATATCCTTGGTCCCTTCTCACCTGGCAAGGGACAAGTGAAATTTCTGATTGTAGTCGTCGACTACTTCACCAAATGAATAGAAGCCAAACCTTTAACCACTATCATGGTCCAACAGGTTCAATAGTTTGTTTGGAAGGACATTATATGTAGATATGGCGTCCCACACACCATCATTACCGATAATGGCCGACAATTTATAGATAAGGAGCTAGCCAAATTCTACACCGGCCTGGACATAAAACACATCACAAGTTCTGTGGAACACCCACAAACTAATGGACAAGCAGAGGCAGCCAACAAGGTTATCCTAATGGAACTGCGCACACGATTAGACAGCGCCAAAGGCCGATGGCCCGAAGAGTTAGTAGAAGTGCTATGGGCTTACAAGTGCATCCCTCAATCAGCAACAAACAAATCCCCTTTTAGCCTAGTTTACGGTGGAGACGCCATGATACCAGTTGAAATTGGCGAACCATCCCTGTGCCGAGAACTATACGACCCAACCCACAACCATCAAAACATGGCCACTCACCTCGACCTCCTACCAGAACACATAGAGAAAGCCCATATAAGAAACTTAGATGCCAAACGAAGAGCTGCCAGAAAGTATAATGCAAACCTATGTCCACGATCATTCGCCATCAGGGACTTAGTATGGAGAATGGCCGGCAGTGCTAGAAAGAAGGATGCCAAGTTCTCACCAATTGGAACGGCCCATACCGCATACGCGAAGACGCAGGAGGAGGAGCTTATTGCCTGGAACACTTATCTGGGGAAGAGATTCCCAACACTTGGAATGTATCGCACCTCAAATTCTACTTTAGCTAAATGTATACTGTAGTTGGACCAATACTTGTAACCCTGGGTGTACTCTTTTTCCTCACCTGGTCTTTTTTCCTTAAGGAGGGTTTTGGCCAGGGAGGTTTTAACGAGGCACCCTATATTCAATAAATAAAACGAAGGGTTCTCAACTATACAACTTTCCTACGTTATTACTCTCATATTCGTTTTAGTTCCCCACCCTTACCACAAGTAAGCGGCCTGGGTCGAACACCCTTAACTTGATGTTAATTCGTTTTAGTTCCCCAGCCTTACCACAAGTAAGTGGCCTGGGTCGAACACCCTTAACTTGATGTTAATCCGTTTTAGTTCCCCACCCATACCACAAGTAAGCGGCCTGGGTCGAACACCCTTAAATTGATGTTAATCCATTTTAGTTCCCCACCCTTACCACAAGTAAGCGGCCTGGGTCGAACACCCTTAACTTGATGTTTAATTCGTTTAAGTTCCCCACCCTTACCACAAGTAAGCGGCCTGGGTCGAACACCCTTAACTTGATGTTTAATTCATTTTAGTTCCCCACCCTTACCACAAGTAAGCGACCTGGGTCGAACACCCTTAACTTGATGTTAATCCGTTTTAGTTCCCCACCCTTACCACAAGTAAGCGGCCTAGTTCGAACACCCTTAACTTGATGTTAATTTGTTTAAGTTCCCCACCCTTACCACAAGTAAGCGGCCTGGCTCGAACACCCTTAACTTGATGTTAATTTGTTTAAGTTCCCCACCCTTACCACAAGTAAGCGGCCTGGGTCGAACACCCTTAACTTGATGTTAATCCGTTTTGGTTCCCCACCCTTACCACAAGTAAGTGGCCTGGGTCGAACACCCTTAACATACAATAGCGTACGCAAACATTCCATACAAACACAAATATAAAGCGTAATTAAACCGCAAGTAATCGACATTCATATCAGACAACAAAATATAGCAATGTACGAGTTATTACAGACTTAGAATCATTAAACCAAATTGGAGGTATTAAATTAAAAGTCATAAGCTGCCTTCTGCTCGACGTCCTCCGCCACCACCTCGTTACCACTAACATCAGCGTCAACCGCCTTCTTTTCCCCATTTCCTTATGGGTTAGATTCCTCCTCATCTATCAACACACCATCGACAACATCCTTATTCACATCAAACCTAACATCATTAGAATCAACATTCTCATAAAAAAATGACGCTTGTCGAACACCTTTCTGAAAGCCATTGATATGTTCTTGTATTATGCAACTCTTCAAGTCCTCCAGTTCACCCTCCAACCCATCATGCTTTTGCTTGATATCATCATAGTCGGCCTCCAGCTTTGTAATTCGACCCTTCAACTTTTCTTCAGAATCAAGGCATCGTACCCTCCACGTAGCAAGCCTTTTCCTTTCCAATTCCCACTCCTTCTTCTCCTTTTTCCAAGCTTCCTTCTCTTCATCATGCTTATCAACTTTCTCCTGCAAATCCTCCACCTTTGTTCAATTTCCTTCTTTCACCTCTCGTTCGTATAAAGAACCCACACGCCGACTAAGCAGCAAGGTCTTGCTGCTAAATTCAACCATAGCCTTTACCAAAGCTCTTGGCTCCATATTGTCGATTGAATTTATCAACGATTCCGGCACATTAATCTCAATGTATTTCCTCACAGTAGTTTCCGGAAGCTCAATCAACCCAGCTTCCGGCCCCTTCACCCCACTGGCCGAGCCTGCCCCCATCACGGTAACTCGCACTTTCTTCACGTCCGTGCCCTTGCCCGCCCTAATAGGCAACTCCGCTTTCCTTTTTGTGCCTCCATTCACGTGGACATCTACTAGCGAATCCTGCAAGTTGGGCACCATAGTGTTCCCGACAACTTTAGCCTTCATCGCCTTCTCCTTACGAAGGGCTTGGAAAAGTGTTAAGTTCTTCTCCATTCACGTGGACATCTACTAGCGAATCCTGCAAGTTACGAAGTACACAACACACAAATCATCAAATACTCCAATCAATAACAATGCTCAAAGTTACAAAAAAAGTACCTTCAATATCTATAATAGGGTGAACCGAATTATACACCCTAACTAAGCCCTTAGTGGGCATCTTATCGCTAAATTGCATCAAAGTATCCACCACCTCCTTCTCACCCACCGACAGATCTTCCCTCAAAATCACCTTATATCTCCAAGGGTTGCCGGTCCAGAAGAACGGAAACTTAGTATTACCATCAGTGGTATAGAAATGTGACCGACCAGCCGGCTTTACTACAACTTTGAAGAACCCATCTTTGAAATGCTTGAACGATTGAGTGAAGGCCTCCAATTTGTTGAGACCAGGCCGGCTGATTAACGATAACCATGTTATCAGACTCTTCGGCCTTGTGACAAAAAAGTATAGGAACGCTCAGGGAGACGGTTCCAAGTACAACGCCATGCACAGTAATCTGAAAGCTTGCAAGTACGCCCAGCTGTTCGGATGAAGCTGAGTAAGGGCAACATTCAACAATCGCAGCACTCCCATAGTGAATTCGTCAAAAGGTAGGCGGATGTGCAACTGTGAAAAGTGGCACATATACATATAGAAGAATTCTTCGGCTGCTCCTTCTCGGCCATGGCACGCGCATTCAACAGCAGTAACTCGCTCTGGAGCAATTATGTCCCTTCGCGCACCCTTTTCGAAAATAGGCTTACAATTCAGCCACGATTTTAGCAAACACGACCACCGGAACAACGACCGCTGAGTCCGCACATCTGCCGCTACCCATTCATATCCGGTCTTCGCCAGCCAATTACTCTCAGCCAGCTCCTCGGGCGGATCCTCCCTACTTTCAACCACCCTTTCCACTGGAATTCTCCCTACACTACCGACTTCTTCCCTATCGCTACTATCATCTCGACTACTCTCGCTATCCCTAGACCGCTCACTACCTGAGTCTGACAACAAAAACCTATCGCTACTACTAGACATACCTGATTTCTTTAGAAAAGATGACGGAGGAGGAAGAGAAGATATCGGACAACTCTAACGCACGCGAACGAATTTTTTGCAAATGAAACAGAGTGAATGAAATGCAACACCATCTTCATTTATACACACGAATTTAAAGCGTCATAACCCTTCCCTGCCAAAAAACAAAACTCTTTTCAATCATCACAAAGTACCAAAATGGCAGCGCCAAACCTCCCTAACTCAGCCTTCTGACGCCTTTTCACCTGCCACACACCCTTTCACCTGCCACAAACCTTTTCACCTGCCACAAACCTCTTCTAGCTTTAACACTGTTTATCACACTTAAAGGCTGGGGGACTGGTGTATCACACCTAGCCGATCTCGACTAGCACATCAATACATATCATCCTTCACTGACACATCATATCGGCAAAGGCTGGGGGACTAGTGTACCGGACCTGGTCAACTTAACCATATAAATGACAACCCTCACATATATGCCGGAAACAACCCAAGTACACGACTTGGGCCGACATGGACTCAAACTCATAACTGAATGAAAGCAAAAGTAACAACAAAACGGCCAACCTAGGACAGTGTGCGGCCAAGGACGACATCCGACAAGTTGAGAAGTAAACGGATCAGACCGCTCTTAAATACTTAGTAAAAATGGAAGTCCACGCGTTCAATAGGTCTTAAGGGCCTGGGTTAGGGCCCAGGCCCACTCACAGCCTAAGCTAGAGCCCAAGTAAAGGCCCGACCCATGGGATAATCAGACATCATTAATGCTCTATAAATACGCGTGGACCCCAATAATTAAAGGTACGCATTCATTAATCACAGATTTGACCTTTTTGAGAGTTTTGACTCACTTGAGCTTCAGAGTCCCTTCTGCAGGTAACCCCTTCTGGGTCCAAACCGACATGTATCAACCGGGAAGAGGCCAACTGAGGAGATAGCAGACTACATGGTAAGGTGACGCTTGTGCCTAACTCATCTTATTTGTTCTTTGCAGGAACAAAACCAATTTCTTTTGTAGCAAAAATCTTGGTAGCTAATGTTTAGCCATTTCCTTTGTTAGCTAAAACCTTGCATTACAAGAAAATGCCTCAATAATTTTAGTTTCCAAAAGTTATTAGTCACTATATTAATAAATTTATATACCAATTTACAAAATAAAAAATTATTTGTTACTAAGATAGTCACTATTATGAATAAAAAATTAAATTGGTTCTAAAATTTAACTAGTAATTTTAACTACCAAAGAAAATTGGTCGTTAAACATTAACTACCAAGGTTTTTGCTACCGAAGAAATTGGTTTCTAAATTAGTCTCTAATTAATTAGTGACCAATTCTGCTACAAAATATAATTTTTTTTTCAATATAGTGACTATTTTAGTAACCAATAATTTTTTATTTTGTAAATTGATATCTAAATTGGTCACTATAGTGACTAACAAACCTTAGTAGTTAATGTTTAGTGACTAATTTTCCTTGTTAGCTAAAACCTTACATTACAAGAAAATGCCTCATTAATTTTAGTGACCAAAATTTGTTAATCACTATAATGATAAATTTAAAAATCAATTTAAAAAATAAAAAATTATTCATTACTAAAATAATTACTATTATAAATAAAAAATTAAATTGGTTTCTAAAATTTAACAACAATTTTAGCTATCAAAGAAAATTGGTCACTAAACATTAGCTACCAAGGTTTTTGCTACCAAAGAAATTGGTTTCTAAATTAGTGTCTAATTAATTAGTGACTAATTTACCGAACAATTATAGTTTTTTATTCAATATGGTGACTATTTTAGTAACCAATAATTTTTTATTTTGTAAATTAATATCTAAATTGGTTACTATAGTGACCAACAACTTTTTGTCACTAAAATTTGTTATTAATGAAGGATTTTCTTGTAGTGTTGATAGCTAAATTTTACAAATCAATTTAGAGATCAATTATATTTTTTTATTCATAATAATAACTATTTTAGTAACCAATAATTTTTTATTTTGTAAATTGGTATCGAAATTGGTCACTATAATGACTAACAACTTTTGATCACTAAAATTGGTTGCTAATGGAGCATTTTTTTGTAGTGTCTACATATTGATAATCTGTCCATAAACACAATTTACCAATAAAATTTTGTTATTACTGACTAGTAATGACTGTCAACTCTACAACAAAACTCTTAAACAATACCCAATTTTAATGAACAAAATTTGGTAGTCACTATAGTGACCAGTTTAGATACCAATTTACATAATAAATAAAAAATTAGTTACTAAAATAGTCACTATTATAAATAAAAAATTATAATTAGTCACTAAATTGGTAAGTAATTAATTAAAAACTAATTAAAAAAATAATATCTTTGGTAGCAAAAGTATTAGTTGCTAATGTTTAGTGACCAATTTCCTTTGGTAGCCAAAACCTTGGTAGTTAAATTTTAAAAATAGATTATGATATTTTATTCATAATAGTGACTATTTTAGTAATTGACATCAAAATTAGTCTCTATGGTGACTTGATAAGTGCATAAAATCAGTAATTTTCATATGGAATTTTGACACTTGTGCTTGTAATTTGTGTTTATATGATATTTTATTTTCCCTGATCTAGGTAAAATGAGCTTCAATTACATGTTCCAAGTTTCTACTTAAAAGAAATCATTTGATCCTTGTTTTGTGTATTTTTCAGGTAAATTAAAGTAGAGGAGGAAAGAGCTTAAGAAGAGTAAAGGAGAAATCAAGAAACAGAGAAAAAAAGGGAAGAACTTATGCAAAAATTCGCTCAAATCAAAGTAATTTCGCTCAAGCCAGAGCCATCTCGCTCAAGCCAAAGTAATCTCGCCCAAGTGAGACATTTGTCGTCATTCTCGCCTAAGGGAGAAGCACTCTTGCCCACAAGATAATGAAGTGTGCATCATTCTCGCTTAAGCGAGACTATTTTCGCTTAAGTGAGAGTACCTTTCTTCATCATGAAGTATATCTCGCCCAAGCGAGACTCAACTAGCTTAAGCGAGACCTCGTGTAGTATATATATTTCTTGAGTTCAAAAGGAAAAAGGGTTGGAATGAAAATTGGAAAAACTCATCTTGGACGAGCTCTAGAAGGACGAATAATAGATGATCGATAGTTTCTAAGATTTTCTTCTTAGTTCTTAGGATTTTAATGGCTACCATGTGTGGCTAATCTTCTCTCTTGGGATTGAATGTAATTGATTCAAACTTTGATGTAATATGGTGATATTTATATATAGAATTTCTATTTCTACTCAATGTTGGTATTATTGTTCTATTCTTAGTGCTTGATTCTATCTGATTAATAGATTCTTAAGTGTGATTTTTAGATCTGACTAGAAAGTATTTCTGAAAATCTGATCTGAACAATGATACTTGATGTATTGTGATGCTAGGAATAGATTTCAATACAGCAATTGCTTATAACACTTAATCATAATGTTGGATTAATCTGTTGAATATGTGAAGAATCAATATTCAAGGGACTAATCTTATGAACTTTATACATGAGAAGTCAATATAAATGATTTTTGGGTGTTAGTAAATTCAAATGCGGTATATTTATATTTATCCAGATTACAGATAAGTGAGATAGATGAAATTCAATTTCAGTTTCTTTTACTGTACTCTTTCTAAAACTTTCAGCTTCTACTGTATTACTTTTATGCGAACTTAGTATAAAAATCAATGATAAATCAAATGAATTTTCAGTATATATATGCTTTTTGAGATAATTATTTATTTTAATTGAATTCATTCCTCGTGGAATCGACACTTTTACTTAAAATCATTATATTATAATTGACTTTTGGTATGTTAGTCAAGAGATCAACATGACTAACAAATTTTTACTAAATTTGGTTGTTAATAAGAAATTTTCTTGATATTTAATTTTAGGCTTAAATATACATTTGGTTTCTATTTTTGTTATTTTTATTCAATTTGGTCCCCCATTTTGTTTTTGTGTTCAATTAGATCCTCACTAACGGTTTTTAAATAGTTAACCAGGAGTTGACCAAAATTTGACAAAAATAAAGATCTAATTGAATATAATACGAAAATGGTACCAAATTCAATAAAAATAACAAAAATAAAGACCAAATTTATATTTAAACTTTAATTTTATTTAACATTATTTTAACTTCTTTTCTATATAAAAGTTAACTTCTTTTAGTAACTATTTTATCCTAAAAGTTAGTTTCAAATCACTTAACATCATTTCCTGAATATAATCTGATACAAAGGACAAATCATTCATCATTTTCGGCTAACTAATAGTACTGCATTTAATCGGAAGACGGTGCAGTAACAACAGCTACCATAAATATCAAGAAATGAATTGCACTAGCTAGCAACCTAAATCCCTGGTCTCATTCATTGTTCTTGATCCTTATCGAGAAAAAAAATGCCTGTTTTTGGCTATTTCATCATGACATTTCAAGTGCCTGATATATTAACCCTTTTCGCTTTTTCTGTTCTCATGATTGTGTTGCTAAAAATAGTGTTGAATCATGAGAAAGCAAGCTCAATTCCAAACATGCCTCCAGGGCCATGGAAGCTACCAATCATAGGAAACATACATCAGCTTCTTACTTCTGCACCACATCAAAAGTTGAGAGACCTGGCAAAAATTCACGGACCCTTGATGCGTCTGCAACTTGGAGAGGTGACAGTCATCATTGTTTCCTCACCCAAGTACGCTAAAGAGATAATGAAAACTCATGACGCTATCTTTGCTTCAAGGCCCCACAGTGTAACTTCAGATATACTTTCCTATCAATCCACAGGTATTGCTTCTGCACCTTATGGAAATTACTGGAATGTTGTACGAAAGATGTGCACAGTGGAGCTTTTGGGCAAGAACCGAGTCACTTCATTTCAATCATTAAGAAAAGAAGAACTCACTAATCTCATCAAAATGATTGATTCCAAGAAAGAATCACCCGTCAACCTCACCGAAACAGTGCTCTCATCGATATATTCTATCGTTTCAAGAGCTGCATTTGGCAATAAATGCAAAGACCAACAAGAATTCATCTCACTGGTGAAAGAAGGACTTGCAGTGCTGGGTGATTTATTTCCTTCTGGTCGATGGCTTCAACTTGTCACTGGTTTTAGGCCTAAGCTTGAGAGGTTACATGAAAAAATTGATCGGATTCTAGAAAACATCATCGTTGAACATAAAGAGACAAAGTCAGATGGGAAAGAAGGCGAAAGTGCAGAAAGTGAAGATTTGGTAGATATTCTGTTAAAACTTCAGGATGGTAATGACAGAAACCAGAATATCTGTTTAACTGATAACAATATCAAGGCTACAATCCAGGTGAGAGGATATTAAAACATCTTGCAAATTCATTCACAAAGATGATCATACTCTTAACATCACATATGATATGAACCCTTAATGGTATTATTATAGAGTAAATGTCTGTTTTTATCATTCTTGATTCAGCTTATTAACATCACTTATGATATGATACTTTTTTCAGGAAATATTTAGTGCAGGAGGTGAACCATCAGCCATTACTATAGATTGGGCAATGGCTGCGATGGTAAAGGATCCAAGAGTGATGAAGAAGGCACAAGCTGAAGTGAGAAAGGTAATGAAGATGAAAGGAAGGGTTGATGAGAGTTGCATGAATGAACTCAAATATTTGAAAGTGGTAGTGAAGGAGACCCTAAGATTGCACCCTCCAGGTCCTCTTTTACTTCCAAGGGAATGCGGAGAGACATGTGAGATTGATGGGTATCATATTCCAGCCAAAAGTATGGTGATTGTGAATGCCTGGGCCATTGGAAGAGATCCAAACTATTGGAGTGACCCAGAGAGGTTTTATCCTGAGAGATTCATTGATAGCTCAATTGACTACAAAGGATGTAATTTTGAGTACATTCCATTTGGAGGTGGAAGAAGAATATGCCCAGGTATCACATTTGGTTTGGCAAATGTTGAGATGGCACTTGCGTTGTTGTTGTACCATTTTGATTGGAAGCTTCGCAGTGGAATGAGATGTGAGGAATTGGATAACACTGAGGAATTTAGAGTGACTATCAGAAGAAAAGATGACTTGTTCTTGATTCCTCTATCTCCTCCTACTCTGGTTTCACAAATTTAACAACTCAAACTCCTTCCTACCGTATGCTACTCTCTCCTATTAAATAAAATATAGATTGATTTAAATTTTAAGTTTTTTTTAAGTGTGTGTACTTTTAATTATTTCTATTATTTTTTTATTAGGTATTCAGATTTTTTATATTTGTCAATTGAGTATTTGTTATTAATCTAGTGATATGAGAATGTTATCTTTTTCATGTTATTTTGTTGTTTTGTCTCAACTTTCAAGAAGTAATAACATTGAATTAATAAAAGTTGTTTCTCATTTTACATTAACTAAAATATTATTTTATCTTTATTACAAAATCTTATATTTTCTATATATCACGTGGAAGATAACAAAATAATCACGAGTATAACTATCGATACACAATAGAAATAAAAGTTTTCATAATTGAAAATACATAAATTGACAAGAGATTTAAGACTTAATTAAACCAATAAAATGTAAAAAAAATAAATTAATATGTAGTTCTGATAGTAAAAGTCATATGAAATTAAAGTATATGTTATATTTTTATTAATTTTCATTTCATGCTTTCCTTAAAAAAATCCCATACTTATAAAGGATAAGTTTATGATATTTAGGGTATAAATGACTAGTTATAAATATATTTTTATTCAAAAGTTGTACTAATCTTGTACCACAAGAATGACACCTCAAAATTCAATAAAAAGGTAAACAACATTAGGAGCACATATCATTATCAAAATTAAATCGATTATTGGCATCATTAAAATTTGTGATTAATGACTAATTAGCTAAACCATTAGACTAAACATCAGGCAAGCACATATATCATTATCAAAATTTGAACATATGGCAAACATATATCATTATCAAAATTAAACCAATAAAAGGAGAACATAGTATTACCTTTTTGCTATTTTAAATAACATCAAAAAGCAATAACTTTATAAGATTCATAATAATTGAAACAATTTAAAGGTGTCAAATTTTTATTATAAACTAACCTAATAAAATTGAACAAAATTAAATTTCTTAACTTTTATTAATAAATAATGATAAAGGAAACTCCTCCATAATTGAGATGAATAACGAAGAGTCCAAATTTTCTATTGGATTTTATATATTGTTTTCTCTTGAGCATTAAAAATATAATATATTGTTACTTTAAAAATTTATTTAAAATATTTTAAAATTTAAAAATCAGAGATCATCAACGTATTTTGAAGACACAACAAATAAACAATATAGGAAACCCAATAGAAAATCCAAATTTGAATAATGAACACCAATTGGAAAATTCATAATAAAAAACTATAAAGCTTTAAAAAATGAACAAAAGGCATTTTACTATACGGTCCCATCACCAAGCTCCAAAGAAGATCATTCTTTGCGAACCATAGCCAACGTGGTACACTAAACAACTGTAGAGCCAAAAACCACAATCAACTTTGTATACTTAGCACAGTGAACTCAGGACCGAAAACCAAGGATCAATAACATAAATCCAAGAACTCACAACTGAGGACGAGAGTTGCGAACCTTACCAAATATGCAAGAAAATCAGCCCTAGTCAGCGAATCCCGTAACTATGAGCTACTACATCCCTACAAACCTCAAACAAGGTCATACTTTTGATAACATGAAATAAAGAACAAGTTTAGTATGTTAATCGCGTGACTATTATAGAAAAACATGATTAAAGGAAGATTGAGCTTACTCTAAAACCAAGAAGGAGCCCAAGACCCATCACACCCTTATAATAAATACAGGTAGTTAAAAGAGGTAGGTAACACATACATCTTGCATTAAATGCTTATTGTTCCCTAAGTTTAAACAATTAGTGAGCGTCAGACTATCTTTTGCGGGTACATCAAGGTGTCAAGAAGGTTGAACACTCCAAGCAAGTATTTGGCACCAAGAAGACAAAAAAGATAAGAAGGCGAGAAATGAAGATGTGTATGAGAAGATTGATTGGTCCTTGTAAGAACATTTTGACACGCACCATGAAACGAAAAGATCTTGGTAACCATATGGTAGCTACTAGATGAAAGATAAGTCAAGAAGTACCACTCCTAGAGCACACCAAGGATAATCACATGGATCACACAACAATCCTACTTGAATTAAGACAAGAGATAAGAGCTTTATAAAGGAAGAGTGTCAAGGAAATTGAGGCACACTAGAAACTAAGAATGCGTAAATGAAGCAGACACGGGAGCAAGAGAACCCTAGCCTAGTTGTAGCCTTAGTAAGGCCAACTCACCAAAAATTGAAAGGGTGGTATCCACAAATAAGCATAACTATGATGTGACACACGCCAGACAATCGACTTCATATGCTTCATAATGGAGGCCTAGCTCCCCACAAACTTGGAAAACCCAGCATTCGAGAAGTACAATGGGTCCACGAACTCAAACAAACATATCAACATATACATCATGCAAATAAACTTGTACACTTATGATGGTTCTATATGGTGCAAAGTATTTCCTACCTCCTTGAAAGGAAAAACCTTAGGATGGTTTACGAGGCTACCACTTAGATCCAAACATTGCTTCGACACAATATCAGTCAAGTTTGAAGCTTAATTTGCAACTAGTTGGTCACATCACTTAATATCCATTGTTCTTGTAAACATCAGATAGGAGAAGGGTGAGACATAGTTACAGAATACATCGATGCATCACATAGTTACAACACTAAGGTCGAGCCCTTTCTCCAATAGTGTGTGCGAAAAACCAGCTTCTTACCTCGATGAGCTTCGACATTACATTGCCAAATTCATACAATTTAAAGAACTAAGGGAGTATCAAAGTAAATTTTGCAGTGAAGAGAATACCACCAAACAACACATGACAAGAAAGTATCCAAGAATAATCATTTTCAACCTCATTAGCCCGATGACCTCGTGCGGAGACCCTGATATACACAACACATGTGACTTAACGGAAATAGAACCAATATTTTGTAGGGTTGGTAAAATGGGCTAGGCCCGGTGGGTCAACCCGCCAGCCCGCCCTAAAAAAGATGGGTTAGGATAGAAATTTCAGCCCGTTAACCTACACTAACCCGGCCCACCCAGCCCGCCAATCCATCGGGTCAGCCCGCAACAAGAGACAGGCCAGCCCGCGTTGTTTCCTCACTCACTCTCCTCTCATTCTCGTTCTCTTCTCTTCTCACTCACTCTTCTTTCATTCTCTTCTCTTCTCACTCACTCTTATCTCATTCTCGTTCTTTTCTCACTCACTCTCTCGTCTCTCCCTCGAACTCTACCACACCACCACGACATTGAACCACGACTCCACTAGCATAGCCATCACGCCTCCAGCCGTCCATCACGAGATGCGGCCACAACACCGAGACGAGTCTCGACACAACCACCACCACGAGTCTCTTTCTCGAACGCGACCATAACTTGTCCATGCTAGTAGAGACACAATGCGACGACCGACAGTCCCAACCACAAAGAACATCTTCATTTATGGGGGATTTTCCCTAATTTTTTGCCCTAATATACAATTTTCCCTAATCTACTTTGCCCTAATTGCGATTAGCCCTAATTGTTGGTCAAGGTCTTGCTCTGATTGATTGCTTTTCTTTTGTTGGTTGCCATTGCTTCCATATGCCGAGTTTCTGCCATCTCTATTGCTTCCATTTCTTGAGAGTTTCTGCCATTTCTGTTGCTTCATCTAGTGATAGTTCCTACCACTGTTTAATATGTATATTGGTGGCATTCATATTTCAAATATTATGTATGATTATGATTATGCTTTCCACTTTCGAAAACAATTTTGGGCATTTTCGTTACTCTGGCCCTTTCTTTGTCCAAATAGTACATTTTCACTCTTCATTCTTTTGTTCTTTGATTTAGTGAAATATTATGAAAGTTTAAGTTTTGAAATTTGGCAAAGAATCTAAAATCATGAAAAAACAAATCCTGTAACTGGCGGGTCAGCCTACCAGCCTGCCAGCCCACGGGTCGAGTCCAAAAATCCAACCTGTTTCACCATACCAAGCCAGCCCGGCCCGACCCGTATAAAGCAGGCCAAAATCGGGTCGGGTCAAAACGAGTCGGGCTCGACCATTTTGACATCCCTAATATTTTGGAAGAAGCTTTAAACACAAATTTAATAACACAACCAAGAAATGTGCCTGTTAGAGTTGTAGCGCAGTTGAGTATTTGTGTTAGGCAAAAACCAAGAGAGGGTGTATTGGTTTCTTAATAAAAATATATGCCTTTAAAATTTCCCCTTTATAATATCAAAGTTACGATAAAATTCTTTTTCTTTATAGTAAGAACGATTAAATAAAGAGAGTAGGGAAAGAGAAAATTGCACAAGTTATTTTATATTGTACGTCTAGTTGTTAATAATTCTTAAAAGAAAGATTAACTAAACACTAAATATAAATTGAGATTACAAATAAGTGTAACAACAACTTAGGAAAGAAAACACTTTTCTTTAATTCATAAGAGATTAAAGACACCTCCCTTGAAATTCACAAGGGATGAGCACCTCCTTTGTGTCCCACAAAGGATGAAGACACATCGCTTGAGTCACAAAAATATGAAGAAATACCTTCCTTGAATCCACAAGGAATGAACACCTACTTTGAATCATATAAAGGATGAATAGTTTCACCTAGCAACAATAACAACACTCAATCACTCAAGATCACACTTGATGAAAGTTATCGCTCTACCAACACTAAGTTTTCAAAGCTTTTCCACATAAAATTATAACCGACCTCTTATCTTTTCAAATGAAAGACTACCACTTTATTTATAGAGTTCATTTTTTAAATTAGGTTAAGAAAATGAAAAGTCAAGCTATAAATGCCATCAATAATCGATTATTGTAAGCAATAATTGATAATTGTCAAAAGCAATTTTTTGAAATTAATTTATTTCTAGAATAATCGATTATCATAAGTGATAATTGATTATCATCGTAACTTTTCTCGAAAATCATTTTTCACTGAGATAATTGATTATCACTTATAATAATAAATTATTTCAATGACCATTGCAAAAAATAAAACTCTCTTAGTGCTCTATTGCTTAGCTTTTGCCTTTTGACTTTAGACCTATTAATTTAACTATTTTAAATAAGATACACAAATTACAAGACTTCAACAACTAAACTCTTAAGTCTTCAATGCATCTCTTAATACAAACATTCTTTAACTTTTTAACACTTCTTCAGGAATCATCATTAAGTTTTCCACACTTCTCCATAAGTCATTATCATCAAACTCTTTATTGAAGCAAGATGTCCATCTTTTTCTTTTTCCCAACAATGACAAGACCATCGAACGTCAACCTCGACAAGCATTTTTGATACCACAAAAATTATGGTCATATGAATGACAAATGCCTTACTCTCTTAGATAAAATAGAGAAAACTTATACAAGTTGGATAGATTTATACAAAGGGCGTGCTCGAAAAAAGGGAAAGACCGATGCAAGAAAGTAGAAATGAAGGCAAGGCTGATTGGGAGCACAATACCATTAGAGAGGGGGGAAAGCAAACATTCAAGAGAGACAGGAGTCGCAGTCGAGAAATGCCCTTAAGGGGAGTGATTAACACCTTATCTAAAGGGGGAATGGGTGGGGGGCAACACCTCATCGATAAGAAGAAGGTACCCAAGGGTGGTGCAATATGTGAACACTATCAACACGAAGATAAAGAGAAATATGACACCATTCACCTTCACGGATAAAGATTTCCATGTGATAGATCTCGAGCAAGATGATCCATGGGTTATCACCATATACTTTTTTAACTATGCTGTCAAGAAAAAAAAACTAGTAAACCATGAAAGTTCAGTCAACATTCTATACTTGAAAATGTTTGGGAGTTAGGAATCTTGGAGGAGATGGAGCATCATTATAAAGAGCAAATAGTAGGCTTCTTAAGAGATAGGGTGGACACTCGTGGGTACATTGACCTTAAGACTAGGTTCAGGGAAGGTAGTTGGAAATATCACAAGATCAAAGTCTGATATCTCTTAGTGGAAGCAAACTTCTCATATAATGTGTTGCTACGATGACCATACCTGAATGAACTCGACACTATAATGTCCATTCCACATCTGATTATGAAGTTCTTTTCTAAAATGGGCAAAGTTTGTTGGCACAAGCAAGCTTGAAGAAAAGAATTGATAAAGCCATATGCATGAAGATTATAGGTGTTTGATGAAGATTGATGAAGATCCACTTGAAGATTATGTTTTAGTGTGTTAAATATAAAAATAACATGTTAAATGTAATGTTTTGTTGTTATATCATGTTGGTAGGCTATATGACATAGGTTAGATGTCTTGTGTGCCTTAGTGTGTCTCTTTTAATCTATTAAAATGGATTTTAATAGGTTAAAAGACTTGCGGTATATAGTTTATAGTATGAATGCATTCAGTCAGTTGAATTATTTTTCAATCGATTGGTTTCACTTAAGTCAAGTGAAATCAGCTGACTGTACGGAAAATTCAATCGACTGTTTTCACTTAAACCATACTATATATTGTTGTGTTTTCGAGAGTAGAGAAGCGAATATGAGTTTTTGAGCATGAAACTTTGTCATTCTTCTTTGGAAACTCTCTCTCTCTCTCTCTCTTTGCAATACACAGCTGCAACTCGTGGGTTGAAGATCTTGGTTGACCTTGGAGGCATTTTGCCTTGTGAGTAGCTTGAAGAACACATGTATGGTTGGCTAGGGACAACCACCATCAAGTTTGGATGTTCTTGTGCCTCCGGTTGGTGCCTGATGTGATTTCAGGTCTATAACTATGATTCTTGCAGGATGTGTATCTAGATTTTTGTGTGAGTAAAAAGTCTTTTGTGTTTCTTTGTTCAAAAGTATAATCTTGGTGTGTAATTTGTAAAACTTTTGAATATAGTGGAAACCAGGCTCAAGTTGTCTAGTAAACTGGATGTAGCTTTGTGATTGAGTGAACCAGTACAAAAATAACTGTGCAATTCTCTCTCCCTCATCTCACTCATTTTGAATCTCTTTAAAAACTCAAGAAAACCAAGCAATTCGTTCTTTGGTGTGATTTAATGTGTTTTTGTGTAATCTGCATTCTGCATAAATCTTCAGTATTTTAGCCGATTGATTTGTCTTTTTACTCGATTGTTTCATAGTTCAAGAACAAATTAGTCTGTTGTTTTATGTTTTAATCGATTGAAAGTGTATTGGTTTGCTGCTTTTACATCCCAACTTTCTAGTCTATTTGATTCAATTGAAAAGAGGTTTACAAAAAAATTTATAAAGCCAATTCAACCCCCCTTCTTGGCTTAAATCACCATTTCAAAACTAACAATTGGTATCTAGAGCAAGGTTCTTGAAAGGTATTCAAGTTTGACAAAAAATATTTTGAAATGGCTGAAAGTAACCTCCCTTTTGCTGAAGGTGCCTCTATTCATAGACCACCTATGTTTTGTGGCCTAAACTATCAGCTTTGGAAAATAAGGATGCAAATTTTCATTGAATCTATACACAAAGGGATTTGGGATGCAATAGTTAATGGACCATATACTACTAAATGTCTTGTTGAAAATAAGCAGGTGGACAAGCCTTGGATTGAATGGACTGATGAAGAAAGGAGAAGAGCTCAATATGATTGCAATGCCAAGAATATCATCATTTCATCTTTGAGTTTGGATGAATTTTTTAGGGTCTCCCAATGTAAGAGTGCAAAGGAAATGTGGGATGTCCTAGAGGTTACACATGAGGGGACGAATGGAGTGAAGAGATCAAGGAAGCATGCCTTGATTCAAGAGTATGAGCTTTTCAAGATGCAAAAATGAGAGTCCATAACTGAAATTCAAAAGAGGTTCACTCACATAGTCAACCATCTCATGGGTCTAGGCAAAGAATTTGATAGAGAGGAGCTAAACATCAAAGTGCTAAAGTGTATTGATAGAAATTGGCAACCAAAGGTGACTTCCATATCTGAATCCAAGGATTTATCCATCATCACCATAGCTGCACTGTTTGGCAAACTAAGAGAGCATGAGATTGAAATACAAAGGCTAAGTGAGCTTGAGTCAAGTGAAAAAAAGGTAAAAATTGTAGCCTTGAAGGCTAGCTCCAAGAAGAGTGATGAAACCGAGGAAGAGGTTGCTGAATCAAGTGATAATGAGAACTTGAATCTACTAGTCAAGAGGTTTGGGAAGTATCTCAAGAGGAAAGGCAACAAAGCTAATCAAAGGAGTTACATTTCTAAACAAAATGATTCAAGTAATTCTTCTAAATTCTCATGTTAAAATTGTGGAAAGCAAGGACATATCAAGATTGAATGTCCTAATGTTAACAAATAGAATGAGAAGGTTGGTGACAGGAAAAGGGAGAAAAAGGCCAAGGAAAGACGAGCCTATATAGCTTGGGAGGACAACGATGATTCAATAAGCACTTCATCTCAAGAAGAAAGTGAGGAAGCAAATTTATGCCTCATGGCCGGATATGAATCATCCTCATCAAGCCATGTAAGTTCCTTGTCATCTAAAGATAAAAATGACTATTACAAATTTTTGCATGACTTTGAAGAGTTGCATAGGGAGGCAAAAAAAATTGTTGTCATGAATAATCGGCTAAAAGGATTAAATAGCTGGCTAGAAAACAGAGTTAGCCAACTAGAATTAGAAACAGTCGACTTAAAAATTGACTTCGAACATTTGGCAATGATTTATAGTAATTCAGTCGATTGTTCTGAAAAACAGCTAACTATAAAACCTTGTAGAAACTGCACTACTTTGAAAAATCAAGTGAAATATCTTTTGAAAACTTGTGCAAAGTTTACAAGAGGAAAAACAAACCTGGAAGTTGTTTTTGGCTCTCAAAATTGTGTTTTTGGGAAGGTTGGACTTGGTTATACACATATCCATGAAAAGAAAGCCCATAAGTTCTCTAGTTTCTTTTCCAAGAGTGAGCCAAATGCTATGTCATTCAATTCTTGCAACTATTATATGGAGAAAGGTCGTGTTCTTAAGAATTGCTATGCTAGAAAATATGATGTACCTAAGGGACTTATGAAATGGATCCCAAAAGAATCTAGAAAGGCATAACCATGTTGGACCCAAACTATCAAAGGGTACCATGTAATGCTATGTTGTTTTGCAGGTCATAAAACAGGAAAAGAAGGATCTATGTACCTAGATAGTGGCTACTCGGGGCATATGACTGGTGATAAATCCAAGTTTGCAAAGTTGGAACTAAAAGAAGAAGGCTTTGTGACTTATGGTGACAATAACAAAGGAAGGATACTTGGAAGTGGTGTCATAAGCAATGAGCCTCATTCAACATCCACAACGTACTTCTAGTTGAAGCGCTAAAGCATAATCTGATAAGTATAAGCCAATTGTGTGACAAAGATTTTAAAGTTGTGTTTGAACCAAACCATTGTCTTATATATGATGCATGAGGTAGTATTGTATTGGTAGGAAAGAAAGTCAACAATATATACTTGTTTAATCTGCATCATGCATAATTTAGCATTCATTGCTTACAAAAGAGGATGATACTTGGTTATGGCATATGAGGCTTTGTCACATACATATGAATCATTTGAATCATCTAAATAGAAAACAATTGGTTGAAGGACTACCAAAACTTAAGTTTGAGAAGGATAGGATATGTGAAGCATGTCAAAAGGGAAAGCAAACAAAGGTTTCCTTTAAACCCAAAAAATATATTTCAACTGAAAGACCCTTAGAATTGCTTCGTATGGATCTATTTGGTCCTTCTAGAACTATGAGTCTTGGTGGCAACTACTATGCATTGGTTATTGTTGATGATTTCTCTAGATTTACATGGACTTTATTTCTAGCTGCCAAGAAAGAAACCTTTTATGCTTTTAAGAAACTTACCAATGTTTTAGAAAATGAAAAAGGTTCTAAAATAGTCTCTCTAAGGAGTGATCATGGTGGAGAATTTCAAAATGAAAAGTTTGAGCATTTTTGTGAAAACATGGTATAAAGCATAACTTTTCAGCTCCTAGAACTCCACAACAAAATGGAGTGGTTGAGAGAAAGAACATATCATTAGAGGAACTAGCTAGAACCATGCTTAATGAAACCTCATTGCCTAAGTACTTTTGGGCTGATGCTGTCAAGACAACTTTAAATGTTTAACAGTGTATTGATAAGGCCAATTTTAAAGGAAACACCTCATTGCAAGTGTTTTATCTTAAATAATGGAAAATAGCAACTTGGAAAATTTGATTCAAAAGCGGATGAAGGCATCTTTTAAGGTTATGTTATAAATAGCCATGGTTATAGGGTTTATAACAAGAGACTAATGATTGTTGAAGAATTTATGCATATTATTTTTTATGAAACTAACCTAGTGCAGCAAGATCAAAGGCCTAAGATTGCAGATGAAGAAGATATATTGTAGGAAAAGCAAACTACTGTAGAACTGGAATCTGCTACAGGAAATCAACCAGTTGAAAAGGAAACTAAGTCGGCTGAAAAAGCTATAGACAACAACATACCCAATGAATGGAATGAACCTAGGGGATTATCAAAGAATAACATAATTGGTGACATAAAACAGGGAGTATCCACTACTCACAAGCTTGTATTCTTTGAAAATGTTGCATTTGTTTCTCAAATTGAACCTAAGAATGTCAATGATGCATTATGTGATAGTAATTGGGTTGTTGCTATGCAAGATGAACTTAATCATTTCACTAGGAATGATGTGTGGTCTCTTGTTCCTAAAACTGATGCAATGAATGTGATTGGTACAAAATGGGTGTTTAGGAATAAAATGGATGAAAATGGTAACAATGTTAGGAATAAGGCTAAGCTAGTTGCTAAAGGTTATAATCAAGAGGAAGGCATTGATTTTGATGAAACATATACACGTGTAGCTAGGTTAGAAGCTGTGAGGTTACTGTTAGCATATGCATGCATGTGTAATGTAACATCCCTAGGGAATATTACTTAAAAATAAATATTAAAATAAACATTTGCATTAATAGCCATCTCGATAAAAATCCCAACGCGGGAAAATTTTATTTCATTAAGTTAGCGCGCCAAAACTCATAACCAATTCATAAAATGTTACAAGTTCCCAAAAATTGCATTTAAAACATAAATTACAATTTAGTAAAATCCTAGCACTACTCCCATGCTAGCCCTCACTCCGCCATCTGAGCATCCTCAGCACCACCTGTATCAACATCTGCTCCCGTGTAACAAATTACACGATCATCGCCACACACAAACAGAAAGGGTGAGCTGAGAAAATAAAATAAAAAGCATATAATCACAGGATAGATCATTTACCCATCTTAATCATTATCTATAAATCTTGGCCAAGACCCTAACCCCAAGACTTAACAGTCTTCAAATCATACATTTTGTTAGCCTTGGACTCGGGAATCTGATGCTCACACGAACCTGCCCGCTCGTGGTCCTGCTTCTACGAACCTCCCCGCTCGTAGTCCTGCTCTACGGACCTACCCGCCCGTAGTCCAACACATGTGATCCACCAGCCCCCGTACC
>Ga0214545_1001962_pt1 | contig 39344 bp, 19 predicted proteins | sample CNSS4metaG_FD_160064 | JGI IMG/M metagenome (GOLD analysis project Ga0214545, IMG submission 160064) | Root nodule microbial communities from cowpea collected in UCLA plant growth center, Los Angeles, California, USA - CNSS4 | ecosystem: Host-associated > Plants > Roots > Nodule | place: USA...
ATATAAATACTTTAATAAAAAATTAATATATATATATATATATATATATATATATATATATATATATATATATATATATATATATATATATATATATATATGATTTTACTTTCTTTTGATAAGAAAATATGGGCGGTTTAAGAGTAAAGCAAATAAAATTAGTCGTTTTAGCTTTTTAGTAAAAAAAGTTATTAATTTTTTTTTATTGTTAATATTTTCCTATTAATTATGAAATTATTTTTAAGAAACAAAGTTTAAAAAATATTTTTGTACTAATATATTTGTATTAAATTAATTATAAAATTATGTTTGAGATAAAAAAAAGACATCAAAAGAATATTTTATTACTAATATAGTTCTATTACATTAATTAATTAATTTATGTTTGAGAATAAAATTTAATTAAATTATTATTAGTATATGTTAATTTTTATTGATATTAAAAATAACAATTAATGATTTAAAACTTTTATTTAGTATATTATAATTTTGTTTATAAAGAAAAAAATGATTAGTTATTATTATTATCTTATAATATTATTTTCTTCTTTTATTATTTTATCTTTTTGTCAATTCTCTTACATCTTATTTTCTTCCATTCTAAAAGACATTTTTTAGGGTCTTGACAGATTACATTCCTTCAATCTCATATTGTCCGTGTACCAGATTTTCATCCTCATTCCTGGTTAGTATGTTTTTGTTTTCTACGTGTGTTATTGTAGTTTTTATTCTGTTTTGAATTTGTAATAAAATTAGAAATGTGTTTCTTTTGTCCAATTTAGTTTTTTGGTATTTTTTTATTATGAGTTCAAGAGTTTTTTTGCATATATTTTAATGATAAACTGAATTTTTTCTAACAAACTATTAATTAGATTAGGGGTTAATCTTTTGGTGGATAATAGATTAATTGGAACATAATTCAAAATTGAGTTTTATGTAGAAAGATAATTCAAATTTAGAAGAAAAAAAAGACTTACTATTGAGTTGAGAAGAACCTAAGTTTTGTGAAAAATGTATTAGACACAAAAAGAAACAATTTGATGAAAACATTAAAATGAAATTGTAAAATCTCTTCTAGAATCCTTTAGAATTGATTATTTTTTGTATATTGTAGATAAATAAATTATCACACTTCAAATTGAACAATTTAAAATATACCAAGATATTGTTTGTTTGTTATGTAGTGTTAAAAAATTAAAATCACTAGATTATACATTTTTGCAAGAAAATTTCTTAAACCTTGAAAAATCTTTAAAACATGATAATTTGTTAGATAGGGATTAATTTGATTTATTTTCATAATTAAATATCTTAAAAGAAATTATAGGTTTGGAGAATGGTAAACCAATTGACATTCTTAATTATATAAAAAAATTAGATGATTCTTTTCCTAATATATATATATAACTTATAGAACAATGTTAACAATTCCAGTATTAATAATGTCTCAAGAAAGATTAAATTGATTAGTCTTATCTATTAAAGAAGAATTATTAAATAAAATTAATTATGAGAATTTAATAAATAATTTTTCATAAAAAAAAAAACTCGAAAAGATAAATTTTAGATAAAAGGCCTCTGCTTATAAATTTGTTTTAGTTCTCTAAAACTCTTGAACCACTCTTGCAAGTTTAAAATTTCTAAGTTATTTTTGTAGTTGAAAATGTTTGTTTTCATGAAGAGTATATAAATGTTGAAAGAAGTTATTTTTTAGATAGAGTTATTAGAAATTTATAATACGAGCGAGTGGAGTAAAATAAAAAAGTTAAAAGAGTAAATGACATCAATATCTTATTAATATTGTATAAATTTTATTTAAAATAAAATATATTTAAACAAGATTCATATTTTATATATATAAATAGGAGCCTAAATTATTTTGATGTGATTTGTTAAGCCTTTAAGTTAGAGAGGAAAGTTGTGTGGCATTAAGTGGTGAAGACAGAGCAGTGAATGAGTGACCGAATTGACCAAATATAATTAATGGATCTGGTTTACGGAATCGATATTAGTTGTAATCACATTTCTTCACGGAAGCAATAAGTTACAGAAACTAGTTATGCATCACATTCAACTTCATCTTCCATTAAAGCCCACGCATTTCAATTCTTGTACTTCTTCTGAACAACACTCCACAGACCCCATTCTCATTTTCAAGAAAAAAATAAATAAACTTTCTTCTCTCTTTTAGCATTCAATGCTCTAAACTATTACCTTCATGCCGATCTTCCTGCGTACCAAATTAAGTTGTTCAACATCAATGTCTTGGTGGATGGGTTAACATGCTGCATATATAATCACTTTTCTTCTCCATAACTTTCCAAAAAAAACTGGGTTCAGGTTCTTTGCTTGAAGCGAAACCAAGAAGAAGAAGAAGAAAAAGAAGGTTGAAATGGAAGCAATGAACGTGATGAGGGTTAGAGAAGACGTGCGTGTGGAAGACGATACCACTCAGACTGAACTCACCAAAATTCGTCTCTTGAGGGCAATGGTTGAAGCACGAGATCCCTCTGCTAAGGTACACTATATTCTTTTCATTTCGATTCTCTGAAATTTTTTATTTTTAGAGATAAATTTTCAATAAATATTTTAAATGTAAGAATTCTTAAGATTTCTATGAATTTATTTTACTTGATTAAGATCAAGAGGTACCCTAGGATTTAACTTTAAAATGAAATTTAGATGAGACATTAGTCACATGAAAAGACTTTAAAAATAGTACAAATGCTCCAAATAAAATCTTGCAATAAAGAATATTCAGTAGTTATGTAATTAAAAGCAATTACCATTTATTCTTGACTGTTCTTACCTGTTACCTTTTTGTGATCTTTCATTTTCACCATTTATCACCAATATTGGTGAGGAATAGACAGAGATATTATGACAACTCACACAACCTCTAGGTTTTTGTTCGTACATTTTAACGTGGTTTTACTTTTAAGGTTTTCTTCATTTTCAATTTTAAAATTTAAAAAATATATGCATTGAAATTTCCAAGAGCATATCAATTACTTTTAGAATTTGAATTCTCTGCATATCGATAAACACGAGTTTTAATATTTTAAAATATATTAAAATGATTTTCAAATATTGTAATAAGTATTATTATATATATATATATATATATATATATATATATTATTTTAAAGTGTAATAATTGATAATAAATTTTGAATTGAAATCATACACTACTACACTGCCATATTAGTAAGTAATGCATCAACCAACGGACAGTGACATGAGCCGAAAATATTAAATGCCTGTCAGATTTAATTTTATCACGAGGCATTATTAAGCTCTCTTATTATTGTCAGATTTTGAATATTTTTAGTCAAATTTATTAGTCCTATTATTTAATTATGTGAGCTATTTATAAAATGTTAATTACATAACATATTTAAAAACCAATAAATGTATCTTTTTCTTTTTCAAGGAGTGAGTTGAAAGTGATTTTTTTATGTAAATTTTTTATAAGAAAATTTTATTTTATCTTCTTCATTGCATCAACACACCACAATGTAAGATCAATTTGAACCAAAAATCAACACTTTGCTTTCAAAATTTTAGTTACACTAATAGTTTACTAACAAAATTATTTGTACGTCAATTTTACTATAAGAAATTTTTGCACTATTGACTGGGCTTTGAATAAAAGTACTGAATTATGTTTTGTGAATGCCTAACAAATATGAAAGTTTTGTTGAATTGTGCGTGTCAGAAAAAAAAAATGTTGATCAAAATAGCTTTGTTGGTAAACTGTCTATTTTTTTACTTAAGTTACTTATTATTCATCAATTTCTTCGCGAACTCTTTCGCGTAGTTAGTTTGCATGTCCATTTAATCCTTATCTTTCGTTAATTAGTTGCCTTGAGTGTCAAACCATATTGTTAGAGAAAAACAACTGAGATCTATGGAGATAAAAAAATTGTTAATTTTATGTTTATTCGAAATCTTAGTTTAATTTTATATATATATATATATATATATATATTGTTAATTTTATGTTTATTCGAAATCTTAGTTTAATTTTATATATATATATATTTTTAGATATGTTAAGAACCGGATTTTAAGTCTAATTCAATCCTATCAAATTGGTTTTAATATGAGATTTGCACTTTATTTATATACTATAAAATTGATTTATTTTCGATCAACGTAGGAATTTCAACAATATTGTCTATTTTCTTTATTTGTAGTTGTAATTTTACTATCTTTTATAATTTAATAGATAGTATAAAAGTTATCCACAACATTTGTTTTTCGATGGGTTATCGTGTTATTCGTTATCAATCATATCGGATCATTATTGGTGTCTAGATTTGCTTAACTTGATTCCATTATAGCTCAAAAGTTGATTTTGGTTTGTCGGTTGCAGGAAGAAGATGATTTTACGATTAGAAGATTCCTACGTGCTCGTGATTTAGATTTGGAGAAGGCTTCTACAATGTTCCTGAAGTACTTGAAATGGAGACATTCCTTTGTTCCAAATGGTTCTGTAACTGTATCAGAAGTTCGCAATGATCTTGCTCAGGAGAAGGTGTTCATGCAAGGACATGACAAGATAGGTCGACCCATAGCTGTTGTAGTCGGTAGAAAACATTTTCAGAACAAAGATGGTGGAGATGAATTCAAACGTATGTTTAATTCCAATTAACGCCATTTAATCTTTACTTCTTCTAGTATACTTTGTGTCCCTCATTCACAAGTATATAACTTCTTTGTGACACAGGTTTTGTCGTCTACGTGTTTGACAAAATATGCGCAAGGTAATCCCAATTTTATTCCTTACTTGTCTTTCATCCAGAACTATTAGTTTTGAAGTTTTGTGTGTTTGAAAGGTAATTAACATGGCTCTTGGTGTATTAGTATTCCACCTGGTCAAGAAAAGTTTGTTGCCATAGCTGAACTCAAGGGATGGGGATACTCAAACAGTGACGTTCGTGGATACCTTGGTGCTCTAACAGTTTTGCAGGTATAGCACCATTTATTGGTTGTTTCAGTGTTTTGACATGGTAGAAGACAGATTAGTGTATTTGGTAACATGTCACACATCAGTTAGGAATAAGGTCAATGTTAACATGTTTGTGTTTGTGTGAAGCTGGAATTGAAGTTCTTATGTTGTGATGGCTGTAAATTTTTGGATGCAGGATTATTACCCGGAAAGATTGGGGAAGTTGATTATTGTCAATGCACCATACATATTTATGAAAGTGTGGCAACTCATTTACCCTTTCATTGACAACAAAACCAAGAAGAAGGTTATGTCTTAAATTCAGTTTCTATCTAATTAAATACATGATATATGGTATGTGTTTGAGATGTTGAAGTTGGATTTGCTTGCAGATAGTGTTTGTGGATAAAAATAAGGTTAAATCTGCACTGTTAGAAGACATTGATGAAAGTAATATGCCAGAGATATTCGGTGGGCCACTACCATTAGTCCGAATTCAGGATATCTAAAGTAACTGCTAACAAAATAAGGAGAGACCATAATAGAAAAAAGAAACTTTATTCTTTCTAATTTGTGTATTTGTATGGTATTTTCTGTACCCAAATAAAGTACACTACTACTGATCATGTGTTAATTACAGAAGACTGGAATAATAAAGATGGCCATTGTTGTCTCAACAGATTCAATATGGTGCTACTTGTCCTCATTCACATAATGTAGGTAGGTTATTGCATCAAATAGTGATGTTTGATGTGGGTTATGATACAAAATGCTGGTATTTCACCAACCTAGTTGAGGCTTACCATAAATTGCATTATCAAACCAAGAATCGTCCCAGTACACAAATTTTTCTTTTTCACGGCACCCGGAGGAAATATTGATCAGCTTTAAAAAAATTAGGAATATTTACCAGAAATCTTATACCGATCAAAAGGATAAATATATATATATATATATATATATATATATATATATATATATTGAAAAGAATAAAATTAATGTTTGAGGTAAAATTAAAATTTATTTTTTTCTCAAATTTTGTTACAGTTTCTTAAATTTTAAAAATGAATAAATATTGTCTTTATAATTTGATTGAAGTTAATTTTTTTGATATGTCAAATGACATTTTAATTTTTGAACTTTAAAAATAAATAAATATTGTCTTTATAATTTGATTGGGGTTAACTTTTTTATATGTCAAATAACATTTTGAATTACCATTTAAATTATTTACACCTTTTTATACATTTTATTTTAAATGTCAATTTCAAACATCGTTTAACATAAAAAAAGTTAACTTTTGATGGATTAAAATATTATATTCATTATTTTTAAAGTTTGAAAATAATAATATATCAAAATTTAGAACAAAAGTAAATTTTAATTTTACGTCTAAATTTAAATATTACAAAGGTATAATTAGTCGCAAACGTACCCAGTTATTTTTTCTTTCTTAAAAAAACATAATTAACCTTTTTAAAAACTTTCCTATACAAACTGAAGGTGATTTTCTGAATTTAGTTAAATTTAAAATTTATATTTTGATAATATTTTTTAAAACTACATTCAACCATATATTTTACTTTTGTGCGAAGAATATTAATAAACTTTCTTAATGATTAATATCCGTAAAAAAAATTGATTTACATTTTTTTTAAATTAACCATCATTATATATTTTTGAAAACCAACACCAGATAAAGTTGATCAAACTAACTAACATCACTATGGATTTACCTTTTCTTTTCCTAATTTACCATTATAAGTAGTGTGCACCTTCTTTATTTTTTTTAGTAATTTTCTCTTTAATTTTTTAATTTTTTTAATTCTATTTTTTAATTTTTCTTAATTTTTTAAACTCCTTATTTTCATCGACTTCTTCCCTTATTTATTTTTAAACTTTTCTACTTGTTCCTTTCTTGAATTTTTTTTTTCTAAATTTTTTTCAATTCTTTTTAAAAGTTGTTTCCATCTTCTTGATCTCTTTTTAGTCTTTAATTATGTTCTTGAATTTTCTTTTGTGAAATTTTAATCATCATATTCAGGACTTCTCTTAAACAATTTAAAATCTTTTCTTAATTCTATTTTCTCATTTTTCTTAATTTTTTTAAATTTTCATTTTCATTAACTTCTTCAATTATTTACTTTTACACTTTTTTTGCTTATTGTTGTTTTCCTGAATTTTACTATCTAAATTTTTTTGAATTTCTTTTAAAAGTTGTTATCATCTTCTTGATAATTTTTTTAATCTTTAATTAAGTTCTTTAAACTTGTTTTGTGAAATTTTAATCATCATACTGAGTTCTTCTCTTAAAAATTTTAAAATCTTTTTCTTTAATTCTATTTTCTCACTTTTCTTAATTTTTTTAATTCTTCATTTTCATTAACTTCTTCAATTATTTATTTTTATAATTTTTTTACTTGTTGTTCTTTTCTTGAATTTTATTTTCTAAATTTTTTTTGAATTCTTTTTAAAAGTTGTTATCATCTTCTTTATCCTTTTTTAAATCTTTAATTAAGTTCTTGAAAATTGTTTTGTGAAATTTTAATCATCATATTGAGTTCTTCTTTTAAACTTTTTAAAATCTTTTTCCTTAATTCTATTTTCTCACTTTTCTAAATATTTTTAATTCGTCATTTTCATTAACTTCTTCAATTATTTATTTTTATAATTTTTTTACTTTTTGTTCTTTTCTTGAATTTTATTTTCTATTTTTTTTAAATTCTTTTTAAAAGTTTTTTAGCATCTTATTGATCCTTTTTTAAATTTTTAATTAAGTTCTTGAAATTTGTTTTGTGAAATTTTAATCATCATATTGAGTTCTTCTCTTAAACTTTTTAAAATCTTTTTCTTTAATTCTATTTTCTCACTTTTCTTAATTTTTTTAACTCATCAATTTCATTAATTTCTTAAACTATTTTTACACTTTTCTTAAACTATTGAACGTGATCAAGAAGCCCATAAAGAAAGAAAAAATCAAAGACAATTATCCAACCAAGGAGAGACTCTTTATATTGATAGGTGACTTCAACAACATCGTATGGACCTATGCACAATAGATAGCTTCCCCATGCTATCTTTAATACGCATGGACAATTTTTTTTTCTTTTTGAATTATATATTAGTATTGTTGGGAAGTGTGAGTCAAAGTTTCACATTGAGTAAAAAAGATAAAGTTTAACACTAGATAAGAGAAAAAACCCATGAACCATTTGTCTTAAGATTTTGGATTAAAATTGATATAAATATTTTATGTGTAAAACTAATATCACATATATAGAATCACAATCTCTCAATAACTATCCATATATAAAATATAAACTCATCAAGTATGTGACAAGTAAAAGTGAAATAGAAGAATACCATCCATAAAAATTAAAAAAAAAAATCAAATTACATATATATTTTGAAATTTTAAAAAAATTAAATAGAGAGACCAAAAAAAAAATCTTTAAGAATGAACAATGACAAGCAATCAAAACTTAAACACTTGGGGCAACCAAGTCAATGTTGACTTTGTTCATGATAAGCGAGCTAAACAAGATTGACTAAATTTTCAGGTCATAATTTTGAAAATCGCATTCCAACCGTGATGATGAGATCGAGTTTATTGATTCAGTCCACAAAATTCACTAGTCTATAACTAAACTGATATTTTAAGAATCAATATAATGCATAAATAAATAATGTTAGATTATTATATTTAGGATGAAATCTGAGTTTGATAATTTCATTTTCAATTTTAAAGTGAAAATTCATTCTTATTTTTATTTTTATATTTAACAAGTATTAAAATCTTGTCACATCCCTATTTTGATTTAAAAACACGTATATTTATATTCAATTATTTTTTTATTATTAAATATTTTTTATAAAAAATAAAAAAATAAAAAAATCACAAAAACATGATCTCATATTCAATGTCAGAAAATACATATTCTTTTTAAATGTCAAATATTAATAAATTATAATTATATAGATATCAAAAAAGTATTAAATAAGAATTAAATTAAGGTAAAAAATGATAGAAAGAGTAATGTTTGGAAACAGAAAGTAAGGAAATAAAATTTAATATAAGTTTGCCAGATTATTCAATAAATTAATGGTGTTTTAATAATTTAAAATAAGAATGTGTATGTTTGTGGAGACAGCTATTGGGACAGAGTGGACACATACGTACTCATGTTACATTTATATGCAATTTAAAAAATTATTTCTTACCAATCAATAAAAAAAATCTTTAAAATTAAAACAATATCCATAATAATGGATTTATTTATCATTCCTAATTACTTTATAAATATGATCAACGTAAAGAGTTATCAAATCGACAAGCATCACTCCCTTAATTCATTTAATATGTTTAAAGAAGAAAAAAAAACGCGTGGCAAGCTATCTTTTTCTCCTTTTCAATTACTTTATAATGATATTAATACGAAGAAAAAGTGTGTACAACAAAACTTAGAATAAGGCAATAAAAATTATATTTTACCAAAAAGGAAAAAAATAAAATAATGGAGGAAGGTGTTGAAAATTGGTATGAATTATGAGTTGTAGTTGTAGATAATACGGCAACAATGCCGCAAAAATTGACAAAAGAAGAAAATGAAGCAAAAGGAAGAAGGCCATAACATGAATCCAAATTTAGTTCAACTTAAATTGACGACAACGTGTTTCAGTAGAGATATCTCACTTCTTATATCGTAACTTCTAAGGTGCAAAATAGAGTCACATTCATTCATCCACTACTTTTTTTCTCCTTTCACCTCACTCTTATCACCAAAATTATATATATTGTTAATTTCTCTTCTAACATTTCTAAATTAACTCAATCTTACTCTTTGCTAGCACCAAAATTATATATAGTATTAAATTTATGTTCTAACATTTCTAAATTAACTTTGGGTGAGAAAATAGGTAAGATTGAAATTAGTTAATGGAGTACAGAAATAAATTAAATATTGAAGAGGAAAAGATCAGGAGAAATACATATAAATAACTAAAAAAACAAGTAACATTAAGAAATTCATTAAATTAACAAATAATTTAAAGAACAAAAGTAATTAATCATTATATTAAGGTTGTATATATTTTTATTCATTAAATTTTAATGCGAAATTGAAATTTGTTCTTATTTGAAATTTATTTTAGATAAATATTTTAAAGTTTATTAATAGTCAAGTATTATATTAGTATTTCAAATAGTAATTTGTGTTGGGCGGGATGGTTCGTAATCTCGTGAAAAAATAAATGTAAGACGAATTGAGTTTATTGATTTTGCTAACATGTTATGCATAACTTGCATTCCAAGCGGCCAATAATGGAATAGGTTGGACTACATAAATTTAAATTGCAAAATAATTATATATTTGTAATATTAAATGGAAAGACAAATGTTTCATGATGCAAGAATGATCATTTGTAACCATTATATATATATATATAAAAGAATAAGAGTTATTAATTAAGGATTCAAATAAATATTTGGACCTAACCAATATGATTATTAATAACTGTTATAATTTCAATAAAAAATCTTAATAGCTAAAAAAAAATGAAGATTCAAATAAGTATAATTCTTATTATTGTTTTAAACAATTATTTTATTAATCATGTTTAAACTACACTTTTTCTTTTTTCCTTTAGACACAATGCATTATGATTATTAATTAAAAATAATAAAAATAAATAATAAATAATTCTTATCCTAAACTCGTCCGTAGGACTAAGTTAAAACGATATACAAGACAATAAGAAAAAATTAACCCATATTTTTTATGCAAGACGGACTCGTCTTATCCACCTTTTACATTCTGAGTAAGATATATACAAAGATGGAGTGACTCGACCCACGTACCATCTCAAATTAGTATATGTAAAAATTTATGCAAATTCATGTTAACATTTTTTTAATATGTATTTTAAACATTTTATTTATGAAACCAAAATAAATTTTATTAAGGATAGGTGTATTTTCTCTAATAGCACATGTCAATTTATATTTAACAATACCTTCATCCTAATAATATTTGGTGTTTTTAAGGTATCAAACTTTTTTTATTTTTTTGTCAATATTGTCGTAATAAATTATTAAGAAGATTTTTAAGTGTTTAAGTTTCTTTTTCCGAAAACAAAGTTTATGTCCTACCTTTGACGTGTATATTAAACAGTTATGCAATGTTTTTTATTTTTTTATCAGCAAAGTAGGGATTTAATGTATTGTGGGCTATATTTATATTTTTATTTAAGACGCGTATCAAAGAAGAACCATATAATTTTAAATGATTACTATTTAATGCGAGTGAGCGAAAAATATTCTTTCCATTTTTATTTTTTTTACACATAAATTATCCAAATTTTTAGACATACTCTATTATATCTATGATAACAGATCAATTTAGTTTCTTCAACCTTATCTATCTTATAAATTGATTTATCTCAATTGACTCGTTCAAACATGTAATCTTGAATATATTAATTTGACCCTGAGGATAGACAACTTTAAAATAATTACTTTTAAAATAAGAGAATAAAAATTATATATTTAATAAAACAGAATACGTTACAAATAAGACTGTGAGCTCAAGCAATATCTACTTTGACCTAATAAACAAATTAGAATCCACAACTTTTTTCTGCTTACATTTATTCCTCCTATGCATAGATCCATGGACATATTTTTAAAAACCAATAATGTTCATAAATTTGTTATAACTTATGACAAAAGCGATTTCAGGATAAAATTTCGAGGAATAATGTATTTTTTCTGTAAAAACAGTGTTCGACTTAATTTAGTATTAATCAAATTACGAACATCCTTTTAGTCCAATAAATGCAATTTCCACGGGAATTAAATTTTTAAAAATAGGAAAAATGTTTAAAGCATCAATAATTTAAAAAAAAAAAACTAAATAGGTCTGAAAACAGAGTTCGTAATTTAGTGTCTGACACAAGGAATATTTGAGACCGTGCACTTGGTCAACTGTTGGTTCAGTGTCTTCTAGATTTTAGTTTGGAAGCCCGGCGCATCATTATTGTAACGCGGTTTTCGCCCTTTCTTTTTCACATTTTCAGGTCAGCGTTTTCGTCCGTGTTCAAACCTCCTTCTTTGTTTTTTTTATTCCTTTTACACACTCGCATATCTCATATTTCCCAACAAAACAAAAATCCTGAACTAACTACATATCAAAAATATTAAACAAATCTTTTACATCGTTCATTTATATATAACTCATACCACTTAAATAGGAGTTTACAAGAATTATTCATCAATAAAATATCGGTTTTATATACATGAATATTAACTTTAAAGAATTTAAATGAATAACATTCAATTTTTTTTTTGTGGGAGATGTTTTTACACAACTTTGTTTATATCTCTACCGTTTATATATATAGCATTGATTCCATAGATTTATTTTTCTTTCAGTCATAAATGGTTGTTACAAGAATATTTCACACTGACTCGACAGGGTTGTTATGAGACGCAGGTAAAAAGCTCGTATTATTCAATCCTCTTCTGCTTCTCAACTTCTCTTACCTTCTTTCGTTCATCCATTTGAAACTCAAGTCTCTAATACTCTATTTGTGTGCTGTTTGTTATCAAAATTTGACGGACAATACACAGTTAATTAATTTATTTCATGCGCATTATTGATATCATATCATGTCATACATTTTAAAAATACACACTTGAATTGTTTGAACTTGCAACATTCTTCTTCGACTAATATTTCCTTGACACGATGCATATTGAAGTTGTCAACGTTTTTGTTGTTTGGTTGGAGGTTCAGAAGAAGAAGGCGCGGAGTTGACCGAAAAGGTTGAAGACGATGGCGAAGAAGAGGAACAAAGAATGGGAGCAGCATTATTAGTTGCAGTGTGAGGAGGAAGCAATTGGAAGGGAGTTGAAGAGGGTTGCAATGACGGTGGACGATTTGTGAGGTAACCTAATTCCCCTGAGAGACGAACTTTTTCTGGAAAATTGAGCTTGGCTTTGGTTCCTTTGAATCTGAGAGCTGCTTCGTCGTAAGCAAGTGCAGCAGCCTCCGCGGTGGGAAAAGTTCCGAGCCAAACTCTGGCTGCTTTCTTCGGGTCGCGAATCTCCGCGGCCCACTTCCCCCACGGTCGCTGTCGCACTCCTCTGTACTGTCTTTTTGCGTTTCCTTCGCACACAGCCACATCACCAGTCATGAATTTCACCAAACACCTTGCGAGCATCTTTCGTTGTGCACACGCAAGTCACATTCACGTATATACTACTTTTAATAACTTAACACTATAATCACTTCCAGGGTCGTAAGTGGTTTTTCATTGACTCCACACTTTTTGTTTTACATACATTAGCTACAATTCTTTCTCAAAGCCTATTTTATAATATCTTAATTTATTTTTATAATGTTTTAATTTATCTCTTACACTTTGTCTTATAAAACTTATATTTTAATGGATATTTTATTTGATAGTTAGCAGAAAGATATATTTTTGGTTTTATATTTAAATTCTTAAATTTTACATTAATTATTTCAAAGTGCTTTAGTGGAATAAAACTATATGACTCTTTCAATAATGACTTTAATTTTTCAAAATAAAAATTACTAGTTTTGGTATCCAAATAATTCAAGACAAAGTTAATAATGTGTGTATAGACATGTCACATTTAACAACTATTATGAGATGGTATATAACATGGCCTTGTCTGGATTCTCTAGAATTATGTTATACGACTTATTAATTTTATGTAGTTCTAAAATTTATAAGAATCGAATTTAACCGAAAAAAAAAATAAAAATTGAAGGACTAAAACTAAATCCTATCATGTAAGAAAGGTATGTAATAAAGTGGTATCTTCTTTATCTGTGGGCAAACAAAGTTGTGTAATTTCAGCTCCACACACAACGTATTATATAAGAGGGCACAAGTTATTTCATTTTTTTTTATCAATATCTTAGGTGCAAGATGTGTGTAAGACATGTGTAGATGAGTTCAAATCTGGACACAACTTCTTCACTTCTGTTATTAATGAAAAATTTAGCTTACAAAAAAAAAAAATTCTTTATCTTTGAGCAAACAAAAAACCTTGTCATTTTTTTGTGAACATTAATTTTCATATATTATTTTCTTTTATACACACTTTTACAAAAATGTTTTTCTCTCTTCCTTTTCTTTATTTGGTGAGTATGCTTTATAAAGAATATGACTATGATTTTAGTAAATTTTGATGTAAAATTGAAATTAGTTTATGTTTCAAATTTTGATATAGTTAGTCTTCAAATGAATAAATATAGTTCTTTTAATCCAATTGCGTTAAGTTTTTTTAACATGTTAAACGACATTTCAAACTATAACATTTGAATTATTTATACCGTTTGACATTTTTAAACTCAAATGTTAGTTTGAAACACTATTTAACACGTAAAAATAGATTTAATGTTGTTGGATTAACAACAGTATATTTATTTATTTTTTAAGTTTGAAAATCAAAATAAATTTAAATTTTATGTCAAAGTTTAAGGACTTCAAATATATTTAACTCTAAAAAATATAAAAACTGCAAAGGAGTACATAAAATGAACATTATATGTTCTAAATTTTAATTATTGTATAACTAATTATTTTACATCATTTTAACCTACAATACGTAATTCAGAAGAGGTAGTTAAACCCTCACTTGAATTTGTTATATTATATCAGTTTATAATTTGCCACTAAGTGTCTTTACTAATTGTTAACACAAGACTTTTGGCAATATTAAGGTTATTTTGTTATCTAAGTAAAAAAAAAATTAAACTATCATTTTATGGTAAAAAAGAAGAAGAAAAGAGAGAAATTTAAATGGTTTTATCTCTCTTTTGTTAACAACATAGGAATGCAAGACATTTTAGGGCGCAAGAGAGTGAGAAAAATGAGTCACACCTGTCCATAAAGTACTCCTTTCTTTTAGTCTTATTAGATCTTTATTTTCCTTACCTTTATTAAATATACAATTGTAGTACAACTTACATTCACATTCTATAATTAAGCTGTATTGAAGCTGGCGTTTTAAAAGTTTTTTTCTTCATTTACGCTAAAAAAAAAAAACTACTTTTATATTTAATTTCAAAACTAAATAACCACATTGATAATAACCACACACATCGACAACTTCAATGTTCTAATTAACTCAGCTTTTCCACACTACGATGTAATCTTTAAACTAGATTCTATTATAAATACACTATAACATCGTACTTATCCACATGTTGTTTAGTATATACACACAAATAACACACAATTCTTTGTATTTGTTCATTGACTACCAAATAATACACACACCACAATAAATCTTCAACTGTCATAACTCATTTACCTATCTCATTTTATACTACTTATACGTCCTGGAATATATTTTTCATAGCTATTAGCATATGTTTAGAATGAAGGAATGAAAGAACAATTTTAGTTTTTATTAAAATCAAGTTTTTTCACTATTTCTTTCTTTTCAACCAATCATACCATTATTTTGGAAAAAGAAAAAGAAAAATATATAAGAAATTATCAATTTTCATCATTATCTAAAACTGTGTATACTAATAACATTATAGTAAATAAAAAACAACTTTAATCATTTCAATATTGTATTTCTTTTACGCTTGCATCATCTGTTGAAAAAAGAGTTTCCTTTACTTCTTTCTTTCTCTTTCTATAGTTCACATCATTAACATTTTATTAAACATGATTATAATTAATAGAGATGGTATTTTGTCAACAGTTATATATACAATTCTTGATGTGGTTACTTTACTTGAAAAAATATATAATAAAGGGTGTATCTATAGTTAAATAATGTAAAAAAAAAAAGCATTAAAACAATAGTAAATTAAGAGTAATGTGAGTATAAAGAAAGGAAGAGTTGTTAAGTATCCTGGATCCTATATAATTAAAAGGTGTAAAGAGGAATCTTTTTATGCAATTTTTCCATGAGTGCATGGGAAACAAGATTGAGAAAAACCATGAACAAAACATTGGTGCAAACAAAACAACATTCATGTATGCAGGAACCTTAACTCGCAGGAGCACACGATGATTTTTAGAGACAAATCAAGAAACCCTAAAGATTGCTATCTTTGGCTACACAAGGTAATAACACAGTATATCTTTTTCTGGTTTCACCAAAGATAGAGAGAGAAGAACACAACAGGGGAACATAATAGTTGTTCCTGCATCAAGTGATGAACCCTATATTCTAATTCCCAATATTCCCTGGTTCTTAATTACTCCTCAAATCAATTACGAAAGCAAGAAAAAGACAGAAAAATGTGTTGTATATATAATATATATGATGATGGCGCAGGGAGGAACATACCTTGGAGTTGTGGTGGATGTGATGGTTCGTCGGAATTACTGTGAACAGCAGTGGAGTGAGAGAGTGTTGTTGGATCTTTTGGCGGTGGATTGCCACCAATAACTTCAACAAGAGCTGATACCACAGCTGAAACGTCTTGCTTAGACCGAGAAAAATAGAACGGAAACGCTTTTTTTTCTTCTTCTTCTTCTTCTTCTTCTTCCTGAAGTGGCCTCTTTCCATGTTTTGGATCCACTTTTGCAACTCAGATATCGATCACGTGAAAGGTACGATGAAGTATTTGGGTGAATGGAAGGTGAAGGCGATGGTGGAAAAGGGTGAAGAAACGGAAGTAGAAGGAGGAGTGAAGAAGAAGCTAGGGTTTTTAAATGAATATGAAATTTTGAGGACTATAAATCAACCCAAGAAAGAGGAACTCAAAAGTCTTCTTCTGCCTCCTTTTCTTTATTTTTTGTTCGTTTACTTTTTGAAACAATTCTTCAATTTCTTAAATTCCTTTTCCTTTCGTGTTTGTCTTTTTCTAAGAGACTAATAATACTTTTATTACTTACTACCAACTTATTATACAATAATCTTGTTACTTTGATTTCATGTACATTGATTTTCGGAGGTATGTATTTGTGGATATATATTATTTGAATTAAATTTAATTTTAGTGGATAATTTTTATATTAATTAACCATGACTACTAATATAAGTGATTCTTAATTCTTTAATATCATTATGAATGTAAGGATGTTATACGTATGTTTCATTCATCATGTACTTATTTTATTTTATATTATTAAAATATTTTTTTGTTTATTAGATGATTTACAAAAGCTTTGCCGTTATTTTTATATTTGTTTTTTTTTTATATAATATAATATATATATATATATATATATATATATATATATATATATATATATATATAATTCTTCATTTTCTTTCTCACTTGTTTGAGGCTTTCAACGTCAATCAAGTTTCAACATTTTTGTGTAATTTTTTTAGACTTGCATGTGAATTTAAAAAATTAGTTGGACTATTTATAGAGCATATAGTCTAGGTTCCTTTTTAATATTTTTTATTTTTGTTTAATTTTTGTATGTAAAAATGTTTAACTATCGATTTCAAATATTCACGTTATAATATCATTTAGTATTTCATTTTAAAATTTATGTAATTATAATTTTTTCTTTGAAATTTGACATTTAATAATTTTAAGGTTATATTACATCATAGAGTGTCCAATAAAAAATACATTATTATAAGACAAATAAAATATTTATTTATAGATATACATTTATTAAGGGTGTTTATAGTGTGATTTATCATATATATCGATCAACTTTATCATTTCTACCTAGTGTTGAATTTAGACTCACTTTAAATTCTAAATATCTCTCGATCCTTCCCATAAAAATTTGAATAATGGTATTAAATTCGATGATTTGTTCTATGACTGTAAGGCCCACTAAGTTCCTTTTTCCTTTTCTGCCCTAAATTAAAAGGGTTGCCCTAATGTAATGGGCCTAAGGGTTGGCCCAATGGGGATTCAGACCCTAATCTGCCCTAATTCCATTCTTTCATTCACTTTTCAGAAAACACATTCCTCCTTGTCTCCTTTGAGCAGCCGCAACTCTCTGCTAGGGTTAGTCGTCAACCTTCTTCAAGCTAACTCAAGTCAGGTTTTCGCTCCACGTAAGTCACTCCTAAGCTCATGATTCCCCTTTTCTAGGCCTATTTCCGTTTTTACCGTTAGGGTTTGGTAGTAACTCGTTCCTTTTTCTGTTTTACCATTTGTTTCAACGCTTTGGCCATCCTTAGGACAATCGTGCTCACTGTGTGCGTGTCGGAGTGTTCCGCTAGCTTATTTTCCAGGTACGGGAGGCTAGGGTTCGCCCTTTCTTTTGTGTTGTGCTAATTGTGCTACTGTTTCATCATTTTAATATGCTTGGTGTGTTGATGCGAACCTATGTATGGTAGTATTGAGCCATTTGTGACCTGTTGAGTGTTTGTGCACGAGAGAACAGTGATGAGCATTGGTTTTCTCCCCCAAGCGAGCATGTCTCGCCTAGGCGAGATCAACAGGGGCTCACCCAAGCTGCTTCACACGAGCGGTCACTTAAGTGACCCACGTTGCTCCTGAGCGAGCGAGCATCTCGCCCAAGCGAGAGGGGTCTCGCCTAAGCAAGATCCCGCGTGAGGCTATTGTTCCCCTCTTCGAGCCCTCACCTAGGCGAAGGGGGCTCGCCTGAGCGAGACCCTTTAGCCTGAGCGAGGAGCTGGGCGAGGCAGTGTGATGTGTGATTGTTTCCTCGAATCTTGAATGGTTAATGCTTGCTTGGATTTGAGTATTGTGTTAAATGCATGAGACAAATAAAGATGCATGAGTAATGTGATTCATGAATTGTGAATAATGGGTTTGGCATGAACTTAGCATGTGATCTTAATGAGGAGGTTGATATTAAAGTGGCATGGTAACGAGATGAGTTGGAATGGTATATTCATGGATGGAGTATGAGGAATTGGTATGGATTGATCTGGAACGTGAAGGGGATTGGTTATAAAGATTGATATAGTGTGTGTGTGTGTGTGTGTGTGTGTGTGTGTGTGTATATATATATATGCATGATAGTTCTTTCTTGATTGAATGAACATGATTGGTCGATGGTCAGTGCATAAATCCTTGAGATCTCTAGGTGGGATCTCGGGGTCGTGCTTCAATGGTCGGGACGTAATTCCATGGCCCCTCTTAGTGGGTGTCCATGGTGGTGCCCCATCTATATGGTCTGGTAAGGATTCAAGGTAAGGTTGCATCCTGACACTCTAAGGAGTCAGTTAGTCTCACTTAGAGCGGACTAACTCTTGTGGTGAGAGTAGCAGGAGGCCTGAAACTCATTAAGGGTTAACCTTATGCGTGAGGGATTGATTCCTCGTAACACTTGTAACACATAGCTCAAGGGTGAGCAGCTCGGGGGTGAGCAGAGGTATCCACCACAAGTGCAAGCATCCGCCGAATCCGACCAAATTATATGTATCCGGATGAGTCGAGTCAGGGTCTAGTGTATTGCTTGAGAAAGTCATAACATGTTGGATGATTTATAAATATTGCTTGAATTGGGTGATAGTATGTGACTGCATGACAAATTGATTTCTACTCTAGCTTACCCTACTATTTGTTGTTGTATGTTCTGTGGTGTGGTCTTTTCTTTTGCAATGATCATCAACTTGTTGATGGGAGCAGAGGTGAGAACTCCCCGAAATAATCAGGGTGATGGAGGTTCCATTGCATAGTCCGCTTGGATTGGATCCGTATCTTGATGGGTTTTCTTTTCGGGCTATGGCCCATGTATTAGTTTACTGTTCTAATTTTCCTTTGGGGTTTTCGGTTGAATGTTGTAACTGGTTACTTTTGGCATCATGGTGTACCTAGGACTGTAGGGGTTGTGTTTAAGACTTCAGGACTGCGCTGTTATACTATTTGTGCGTGACGTTTCTTTAATTATGCTTATTAATTAAATGGGACATCACAATAACAAACTCAAAATGGAGACAAGTATATCCCTTATTATAATAATCCAAACAAAGTCGACAATTTAACTTATGACAAACTCAAATGGAGATGTATATATCCCTTACAATAATAATCCAACAATAGTTAGGGTAGTGTCTTGATATAAATAGGTGTAGCAAGCACATTTCGTCTCGTTATAATAATAACTTTTGATAAAACCTAATTCACACTTGAAGAAAATATTGGTAAAAGTTTTACATCAAGTATGAAAAAAATGAATAACATATTAAAAAACAAAAACTCATAGATAGTGATCCATAAATACTAAGTTGGTTTTTATTTGAAAGTGATTATTAGAACATACATAAAAAATATCATTACAGGTCATATATATCTAAACTCAATCATATTAATTAGAACATAGAGCGAATTTAATTAAAACAGAACTAGAAATACATCAAAAAATTTGGAGACTAATGAAAGACCATTAAAATTAACCTAAACACAAATCAAAATATAATCCGGTGAAGATAATAATAACATTTTCAACTTAAAGCCAATAAAAAAGTGAAATTTACTTATAGAATAAAAAAATTACCAACAGGAATACTTTTGGAGTAAAAAAAGAAATTACTCTAAATCGAATTTTGATCCAATACTAAAGTTATATATACTTAATTACCTACTAGATGATAGGATTTGTGTGATGAAATAAATGAGAAATTACTTAATATTAGAGATGCGTTGGGAAGAAAAAGCTAAAGAGAGAGGGTTGCATGAAAAAAAATAAAGAAAGAAGGAAAAGGAAAAGCGACGTATGAACCTTAGAATTTTTATTTAATATAAAATTTAAAAGTAAACCTAGTCAATGTTTTGTAATTTTAATTGATTTTTTTATCATAAGTTTAAAAAAAATTCACAAAAAATCTATATAAAATTTTTAAATAAAAAGCCATACTATGCCATTATTATAACTAGTATACTTTCAGTTTTAGTTCATATCCATAAATAAATTATATAACCTTACCCTTAGAAAGTAGAATATAAATTTATTATCATGCTTTGATAATTATGAATATAATATAAGTACAATAAAATAAAACTCCATAATAAATTTTAATAGATATATTTGTGTATGTTTAGAAAAAGTTTTAAAGAGATAATGGTTCTTATGAAATGAAATAGAAAATTTTATTTATAGTTAAAAAATTTTATGAATAAAATAATTGAATGAAATTCTTAAAAACCATTATTACTCTTAAACTATTTTCTAGGTTTTTAAATAAATTATAAAAAAAAGGATAATATATGTATCTAAAAGATAAAAAAAATATATCATTTTTAAAAAAAAAACTATAAAAAGTAAAATATTTTGTTTAAAATAAAAGAATAACACTTAATGATTATTGTTTCTTTCCAACATATTATTGATTCGGATGAAATTGAAATTGATTTTAATTTCTTTAAATGTGTCAAAAAGTCTAGTTTTTGACTTCAAACTCAAACCATATCATAACACCATTGTGTTTAACTTAACTTAAGCTAAAGCTTGAATGTGGATAATTAATAAAAATGCGAATGTGAGGTCCTCATTCTCAAATTGATACTTATATTCAATTTTATGCATTAAATCAATATATACTAGTCTCACCTTGATTTTACATGCATACATTTTCTACTCATATCACTTTATGTCATCTTTGGATTAAGTTAACAAGCCTAGGAGTGTTATAATAAAGAATTTGAAAAACATCATGTCTTTTTGGTAGTTGTTTGTATGTTTTTTTGTGTGAATGGATATCTTTTGGTATGTTTTTCTTTTGTTTTGTCTTTCATTTGTATTTCCATACCTATGTTTTATAAATGTATAAAAGTTGGAGTGCTTCTAATATTGTTTTAATTTTTATATTCTTTATTATTGATAAAATAAAATAAAGCCATAATATTATATATATTAAAGCTAAAATATTTCGAATGTGTTTTTTTTCCCTTTTGTTTAATTCCATTAATGTTTATCACTTTTTGTCACACCTCACACTAATGTCTACTCCTCTTTTCAATGTTTGAAACTAAAAACTGATAACAATCCACATTTATAACTAAAAACAACAATGCATCAACCCATTTTTAAACACAAGTTCGAAAGTCAAAACCAGTTTTATCATCTCATTAACATCGATCACGTGATGAAACAACGTAAGTCAAAACTATATCAATTATGTCGTTCCATTGTTTGACATATTGCTAACGATTCCTAAACTCCTACTCTCAATTATTTAATTGTAGATGTCCTAAAACATGGCAACTTAGAGTGCAAGTTCAAAAAAATATTAAAGTAAAATATATGATTATATGAAAATTTGAGCATGTATAATTCATTTGCGATATAAAACTTAAGAAAAAAAGTTGTTTTTTTACTATATGTAATTTCAAATTGATAAATTAATTCTTAAATTAAGAAAATGTGATAATAAAAACATACTAATAAATATTAAATGTAAATATAAAAACAATTCAACTATATATTTTTAAAAGAGGAAAAAGTAATTCGTCAATATAAGAATGCAATAATCAAAATCAAATTTGACAAAATATATAACACACCTTTTCCACAGATAAATTATAAATTAGTGTGGATTTGGAATATTAAAACTGATAGTAAGGCCGCATAATTACATGTGATTAGGTTTATTTTATTAATTGTGATAAGGATCGATTTAGTTTTATTATGTACATAATTGATATTCATTTTTCTTACCAATCTAATAAGAAAATTACCACAATTTAAATTAGTAAAAGAAAATAGTTTAAAACATTACTCCAAATTGAAACAACAATCATCGTTATTATTGAAAAAATAACATTTAAAACATTACTTAAATGTGAGTTAGACAAAGAAAAACAAACTATTAAAATATAAAAAATTAAAAGAGATTTTACTAAGACAAAATATATTTTAGTAATGGTGCTAATCAATATTAACTTGTTATATTTCTTTTATAACGGATTATTTTTGTGCATATTTGTAAGAAAAAGATTTATCCACGTTTCTATAAATAAAGGAAGTAAAATTTGGTTAAAATAAACTTATGCTATAATTGGAGTTAGTTAACCAATGTGAGGTCATATTGCTTTTTACAAAATCAAATATGGCTACGTTTCGGAAACGAACTAATAGAGGATAACTTTTATAGAAAAGAACTAATAGAGGATAACTTTTATAGAAAAAGCAACCATAATTCTCTTAGTTTTTAGTTTTATAATTTATTTTTCTTTTAATATACATTCTTTTTTCTTTCTTTACTAAATCAAATAGTTTTTACGTATCTCATTTGATTATTTTTATTTTTCTTTAACATTTTTATTTATTATTATTTTTTTACATAAAAATATTTAACTCTTAATTTTATGTGTTTAATTGCATAAACCCTTCATTTAATAGGTAATATGCAAAAAAAAAAAACTTATTTATTTTCTTTGATACTTAATTTTTGTTTTAAATATGCAAAATATTTTCCATCTTATAATATCCTTAATTATAAATTGATTTTTCTTTGTATAATTTTGTTCAATGGTGTATCAAATTGTGTCTATGATACATATTCGACCAGTTTTAATGTTTTTTAACATTTTTATTTATTGTTTATTTTTATCATGTAGAAAACTGATTAGATGATTTTTATATAATTATTTTTATTTTTAACTCTTTCTCATCAATGTAATTTTATCATTGCAATTGTATAAAGACGATTCATTTATTGTAGTATAATGATTTAATATCATTGTCATGAATTTGTTTATCATCATCTAACATAGATTGAAGTTCAACAAATGAGATATCAGTGTTAAGTTTAAATTGTTATTAGTTTAATCCTTATCCTTTATACAATTTCATTCGAGGTGTATTATAAAAGTTATTAATGTATAAAAAAATATTTCATTATAATTTAGAAAAAAAGAAAGAGACATTTAAAATATTTTAAAATTTGAATATGTGTTTTCTTTTTATAATTTTTAAAAAATATTTTTTAACTTTATAATCCTTTTTGTCATACTATGTAAAATTAATAAATATTTTGTTGTGATAAAATTTTATTTATATATAATTGTGTAATACTTCATGTAATTTTTTCACTTTTATCTAATTTTATTTAATATTCTAATTTAAAATTTATACAATTATAATATTTTTTTTAAAATAATTGGCACTAAAAAAATGAAAATATGTCCATTTTATATTTAATTTGATTATATCATATTTTCTTTACTATAATTTTTTTATAAAGGTTAATTAATTAATATTAAAACACTAAAAAGAATATATACAAATATACCCTATACTCGGACAAAAACTTCAAACTAAAACCACGGGTATGAGATAGAGAATTCAATACATTTAGATGAATATGGTCACCACCGTTTTGTTGTAGGCATCCCTTTAGGAGTGTATCTTTTCCCAATAACAAGAACTGCAATCTTGAAGATGAAAGGTGCATCCTAGATCTAATTCTTACAGAGGATAGTTTACATAACATAACCTAGAAGGCTCGTCAACAATGAGTAAAGTAAACTCACTTTCTATTTCTTACTACCTCCATATTTTTAAATTCGTTCATTAAAAAATAAATATATTTAATATGCTTCGAACATATAATGAGAAATTTGAGTTACTCTCTGTACAAGAGTAGATTTTTTGGGAGCCGAATTAACCCGAAAAGGCCCCCAAAAACATGAAAGGATGGAACACTGTCGAACTCATCTTCACACGTTAATCAACATTAACAATTAGAACAAAGCATGAGTTCTCTGCCCTTGAGCCCTTTTTTCGATTGAAGATACCGAAAATGGAACGGCGTGGAAATTGCACAATATCAATGAATAGAAAATTTGTAAATGTACAGACTTTACATTACTAGACACTCGGTTGGATACTTCTGCTCCGCACGTAAGTTAAAAATTGAGTAGGTAATTCAGCTAGAAGTGCTTGAACTACTGAAATTTCTCCACCTGCAGTAGGGAAGAAGTTTGCAAGAGATTGCTAAGTTCGACACCATTTGTGAAAAAGTAGTCATGATTTGCAAACAAACTGATACCTACTTTGAACGTCACGAAATGGAACAAACTGGACTATATCACGTGAAGCAACGCGACCAGATGAATTTTCAAGCCTTTCTCCTTTGTCCGCATCTAAAATCTGAGACATTCAACAAAACTACATAAAGCTCTGCAGTGGCATACCAGACACAGCTCAAACTGTTATAAAGTGCTACATGTTATATAGTGTATATACCTCCATTTCTTTGAAATCAGCTCCTCCAACACCAACAATAAGGATTGATAATGGTAGATCCGATGCTTTAACGAGAGCATCTTTTGTTTCTTGGAGATCTGTCACTACTCCATCCTGGAAGGTTATTAAATAAATTTCAGTACAGGCATTAGAAAAGGCTAGTTGACGGAAAAATCTGGAAATGTAAAAGGTTCTCAGGAGGCAAATTTTCTCGGTGTGCGGAACGCGAATATTGGTATGCCTCAGCTATTAACACAAAGGAAAATTATATTTTAACCCTCTTTTTTTAACCCACTTTTAACCAATTACTTTAAGTTTTTTGACCCACTTTGTACTAGGAAAAAAATACGATGTGGGTCACAGTGGAATCGACATTCCCTGTGCAGTGATTAAGTTTTTAAAATGTGAAGTGCCTCGTGAACTTAATTACGAGTTAATGCACCCTTTCTCAGTTTACACAATTTCTCACTCTCATGAGTGGAATCGCCATTCCACCTACCAAAAATTATAACTAATACATTTTCACAGACAAAAAGCAATAGTAATGAAAACTGCATATTCCAACTCTTACTGTGATGATTAACAAGACAAAGTACTTTCTTCCGCCATTTGCTAAAGATTGGCTGGCAATCATTGCAGCATTGCTTATGACAGGTCCAAAAAGAGTTGGTCCTGCAAGAGAAACGTTAAGCAGGGCACTTGTGTATGCCTTCATGATTCCTTGGATGCCTTCCACCTGCAAAAAGACAGACTTATATTTATTATTAAACTATCTTAATATGAAAACAAAAGCAAGATCAGATTTAACATTTCTACCTCACAATAATGGCTGCTTCCATTCAAATTGAAACAATGGGAGACAGGACCATCAATTGGTCGTGCTCCAAATCCCCATGTCGGAAATCGCTTGTCTGAATCATAATACTGTAAGACCTCCCCGACCTCCGAAATTGCCTGGAAAAGAATATCCGTACAATATGGATCAGTAACATATAAAGTTGTGAATCAAAACCAAGAATCATTCCTCACCCTCTGATATGCATTTGGTCGTCCTGAAGGATCGATATAATGCAAAGAATCTGGGAGGCGTGGATTTCCATTTGAAGCTGGTAAACAAGAGGAGTTAAGTCAATGAAAACACATAGCATCCACCGGCCAGAATATTAGATGAAAGTTTCCCATGTTAGAAATTTTAAAATTGAACCGGTCCTTGAACTAATGAAAGTAGAGGTTCAATTATATAACCATAGTTGAACAAGTAATAATTAAAAAATATGATTTTAATTTCAATACAATATTAAGCAATATTAAACACAAAATAGTATAATATTCATAAATTCGTGATATTGAGAATTAAACTTCTTATAAATTTCATAAAATACAATATTCAAAATTAAACATAAAATAAAATCAAATATGTAAGAAGACCTTTAAACTCAACACCACACAAAGCAAATATAAATAGAAACTAAAAAAATATAAATAATATAACTATCAACTATCAGCTGGATTAAAGTTGTATCAATCATACTAATATTGAGTTTTTTATTAAAATATAAAGCAAACAGATTATGCCTGGTTTTGAACAAGTTCTACCAGTTCTTTACAAGACTGGTTTTCAAGATTCAATAAGCAGGTTTGATGACTGATTCCAGGTTGACAACACAGCTCTACAGACCATACATAAAACTCTGCAGCACATCATTCACATTTTCACACATTTGTGATGACAATAACCTCGAACTCCAGAGGAGGTTTCAGTAAGAGGAGCCTTGGCGTTTCAAGCAAAAGCTTCCAAAAATGTTTTGGTCACATAGTGTCCTTCATGCTTATAAAAGAATTCTATCTCACGTTCTTCAAAATAAATCATCCTATGAACACCTATATGGTACTTATCCTGATCTTAGTACTCTCTGGGTGTTAGGAAGCATGTCTTACGGTAGCATGTTGCAGTCTCAAGGAAGCAAGTTTGACACAAGCTAGAAAGGGTACATTTTCAGGATTTTTAGGATGACACAAGGATTTGTCCTAGTTGATACTCTCACAAGGGAAACCTTGATCGTATGTAATGCCATCACAAGTGTCAACATTTTTTAACTCATTGTCATCACAGGTAACAATACTCCTCTTGTACCAACTCTTATGCAGCAGCTTAATTTAGAGTTTTCTCTCGAGGAATTACGTGATTTGGATAATTTTCTTAGAATTGAAGCTGGTTATCAGCAGTTCAAGTACATTTAGGATATAATCTCTAAGACTATTTTATGCAGACATATATACAGAACATTAATTACGCCACTTGTTACAACCCAGAATATAATTTATCAGACACAATATATACCTGTAAAATCAACAGCCACCATGAAGTTCAATTCAAATCCCCCAGCCAAGTAATCCAAGAAAGAATATTGAACACTTTCAGCATATTTGTCCACGTATAACCGGCCCTTTAACATCTGCATTAGAGTTAAACTTTCAGGAAAATAAAGAGGAAATAGTGATTGAAATGAACTTATTTTAATATAATAAAACCTTGTTATGAGAATTATGACCAGCAGCAGCAGACAAATATAAATTTCCTCCTTGGCCACTGGAATAAAGCTTCTCCAGCTCCATCAAAGATATCTGCACTTTTCTGATAAAACAAGAATAAACAACCCTAATATTCATTTTATCCTGGGAATAGATTTAAGGGACAAAGAACAAACAGCTGAAAAAGTTAACTGTTCATTACCCCATCAAATCATGTTTGCCATTGCTGTTAAAATTATAGCACTCCATTATCAAAGGACTTTCCTGTATACAGTAAAAATGAGAATGAGATAGGCTCCAGTACGACAGCAGCATGTCTATACCAGAGTTCAAAAAAGAACCCCAAATAAAAGATAAAATATGTGATGAAGCAGGGGCAAATTTCCTTATGTTAACAATAAATGGATAATGACCCTTTTTGCAACCATAAGGTTGTAGGACTCGGGCTTGTTGGTCACTTCCCATTCAATATTGGTGGACATCTCAAGCATCGGGCAGCCCTTATGACAACAACGTATGCATGCTTTCAATGGACTTTAGTTGTATACCAGCAGCATACCTTCATTACAAATTAACACTAACTAAAACCCAACACTATATGTAGAGAGAGATATAGAAATTATTTGTGGTCGAATCCCTATGTGCGTTACACATACACACACACATTGTATAGAGATGGGTTCAAGCCCATACATAAAATACATTTAACACTCGCCCGCAATTGAAGCATATAAATCATATGCACAAAGTTCGTTACATATGTAATCAGTTCTAGTATAATGCAATTGTTTTGGTGAAGACATTTGTCAACTGATCACTCAAATTAACAAATTGAATAGTAATGTCTCCACCTAAAATCTTTGCTCTTATGAAGTTACAATCAATCTTGATATGTTTGGTCCTCATATGAAAAATTGGATTTGAGACGATATGAAAGGTGGCTTGATTTTCATAAATGAGAGTCATCGATGTAACCTCCCCAAATCTCAATTCTTTAAGCAATTATTTGAACCAAATAAACTCACCGGTGGCAAAAGCCATAGCTTTGCACTCTACTTCTGCACTATATCATGCCACTCAATTCTACTTCATGTTTTTTAGGAAATCAAGTTTTCACCAATAAAGACACAATATTTGAAAGTGGATCTCCTCTTAGTAGGAGAGTCTGCCCAATCTACATATGAATATCCACAACTTGATTATTTTGTCCATATAACAAACATTTTCTTGGGGTTCCTTTAACGTACTTGAGAATGCAAATGATTGCATTCCAATGTTCTAGACATGAAAATTAAGAAACTGACTTTTCACACCAACTACAAAGGAGATGTTTGGACGATTGATTGTGACGTAGTTCATTTTTCCAACTAGTCTCTTGTATCTTTTAAAAACAGAAAGTGGCTCACCTTGACTTGGTAGAAGTTTAGCATTTGGAGTCATAGGTGTGTCAATGAGCTTGGAATTCATTAGCCAAATCTCCTCTAAAATATCCAATGTATAAGTCCTTTGGAAAATTATAATTCCATTGGAAGATTGTGCTATCTCAATCCTTAAACTTTAGGATTCTTTATCTACTTTATTATACCATACTTGTCTAAGCCATCACAAGGATGAACAATCGGCTCTGATAACACTATTAGGTTTTATATCAAGGGGAGACACCAAAGATTCAGTACTAATGAGTCATGAACAAGTCCATAAGAGACCAGGACACAATTTTCAATCCAAAAATCTTAAGACAATGAGTTTATGGGTCCTTCTAGTTATATACTAGTTATCTTACTATTTTTACCCGATGTCAGACTTGGACCCACCTTGAATCCTAACACTCCACAATATTTTCTTTCTGCTTGTAGCTTAGAATTGTCATTTTCCAAGTTGGTTTTTCGGCCTCCTTCATATTTCCTTACGATGGTCAACTATGTCCATTTTTCCTATTCAAGTGGAGTTTTTCTTCTCCTTTTATTTGACCTTGTCTTTGCGAATTGGAGTTCCCTCGATTGTACTAGATCATAGATGGACTATACTTGACCAAACATATTAGAATGAAGAAGAATATTGAGGATTTCTATATCACATTTGTTTACAGTCCTATTAATATTTAGTAAATGATTCTTCCAAGTTTTATACCTTGCTTCCTATTTGTTGAATATTCAAGAACACTGGCTTCCATACTGGGTTGAGATCATTCTTTATAACTTCGGTTTTGCAAATTGGAATATGACCACCACCTTCCACAACTTTTGAAATCAATAAAAAGGGATCCTGTGGGACACATAAAAAAATTCTTGATTAATAATTGATGTTCCTCATAATGGCTAACAAAAAGTTAAAAAAGACAAACATACACATACACTTCTTGAGAAGAGATCCCTATATTCCAAATCACAACACCTGAGTGTCATCTCTATTGTTGTCTTTGAGCTAACACATTCCTCAGCATACACCAAGAGCTTTCCACAGTTTCGGGACTGGGTAGATGTGGTAAAATCTTCCGAGTGTAAATCTAATGTCATTGATCGATCAAACTTTGTAATTATCTGCATGGCAAAATTTGTTACTGTTGATGGATACATTTGTTTGGGATGCTATTTAACTTCAGAAATCAATAGGACAGCACACTTTTAGTATACATTTCTTGGAACCAAAAGCTTTCAATATGTTTGGTACTTGCCCAATTAACTGGGGAGAAAAACAGCAAAAGCGCAAGATAGAGATTAGTTGTAAAAATATAGCTTTATTGAGTGTGTAATGAGTTTTCCTTTAGTTGCAGATATCCGTAAATAAAAACAGTCTCTACTTTACCTCAGATAATGCACAGGTTGCCTCACCTAGATGTTCCTGCTCTTCTAGCTTAAGCATCTGCATAAGACAGACAAACATTTACAATGTGAACTTCCACCCTCATGCTTTATCAACATGTTATCACATCTAATGAACTAGCAAGTAAAAAGGTCCAGATACATAATTAATACACTTTCAGGGAAAGAACTTGCGAAGAATTTTTGCACAGCCTTGCAAGGAGATTGTGCATGATCAGAACCATTAGAAAAAATGTAAAATCGGGGTTCAGTTGTTATCTCCAGAGATGCACAATGAAGGCTGTGAGGAATCTAATTGTGTAAATAGTAGCAACCAAAAAAAATCTCATCCAATATGCAAAAATTTTACTGCCCTACCAAAATGTTTCAGAACTGTGAATTCACATATCCGTACGGAAAAGGTAGCAGTGCAGCATATAGCATGCAAGTTTTCCCTACAGAATAAAAACCTTGAACTAAAGAAAAGTGAATGTAGGAGTCTCTGAGGTAAAATAATGAAAATGTAACTGATACACCACATCATATAATAAGGCATAAAATACATTTGAAGTCTAAACAGTTGCATGTGAAATCTGAAGTCAGATGACAATAATAGCAATACTTTTATGTAATTTTCTTTAATTAAGTTAACACAAATAAGATTGCAAGATTCTCAGAATCATTGAGCCATTTCTAAGCAAGCAAAAAAAAACTCTCAGAAACAGGAAATGGTAGACTATTATCTAGTTTGATGGCAAAAATATATATTAGAACCATTATCTTACCAAGAAAAGAAGGAAAACTAAAATGTGCATGACATAAAAACACTATACCTTTACACTTGCATTGTGAAACTGAGTATCAACATCATACACACGAAACCTGTTATGAAAGAAATTTTATAAAACAGTTCCTGGTGAAACAGGCAAAATGTTCATGTGCCTTGTTCGAAGTAAAAATATCAACATTTAAACTTACACTAAATCCTGAACAGTCTCAAACTGATAAGTGAGAGTGTGTTTAGTAATCCATTTAGGATTTAATGAATTCAGAACTACTTCTGTCCGGCCAAGTTCCTTCAGGGCACCATTTTTTCCTCTTTCGTAAAGAACCAGCATTGGATCACTCTACAGAGATGAAGGGTCACACAATAATCATGCATTTGATTTATGAGAATATTAGCTATTAAAAGCATGACACTTTACTTAAAGGATCATAATCATTACATCCAAACAGACAATTGAAAATGACCTCGTTGATCCATGTAGTTTGTTTGTTGAATTACTTCAACAAGGTCTAGTTCAATATGCCTTCATCCTTTACAACCATGTAAGGATGCGTTACAGGCATACTTTCTTTTTGTCTGGAACAAAAATAAAGTTTAAGATTTCATTTTTAAGATATTCTGTCTCAGTCTTCATGCTCACTACAAATTATTTTGTCAAAAAAATTCACTTGTTAGTATTCTAGTAAGAGTTAGGGAAACGTTTTTACATCTTCTACATAAGAGAACCAACTTGCATTTAACCTGAATTTTCCTTTTGATATGAAAATTCTGTGGTGCGCACACGAATAAGGCCGATTCCCAAATACTAATTTTTTAACAAAAAGGCATATTTCAAATCTCAGTCTATGATTTTCTCATTCAAGAACGCATCTACTCATATGAATGAGTACACTCCATCACCTCTTTCAGCTAGATTTAGACCCTTCATATGTTTCTCTTTCAAAAAGTAAGTTCTGATGACAGAATGATACGATACAACTAAAACACATGACATTACCCCTTCTCAGAATCCACAACAAAACAAACAAAGTCGCTGCTAGAGATGGCAATTCACCCCCAAAGAGCTACATGCTCCTCCCCTGATTTCTATAACTAAAATCAACTAATTATATCACTACTCTAGAACTTTCTTATTATCAATTTTTACAGTACGTGAATAACGAGGAGCGTGCAAGATAAATAGTTCAGAAACAAAACACGAATAAGCCAGTATGAAACTGAGATTAACATCAGCTAAGTAAGTAAGTAAGTAAATAAATAAATAGCTATAAAAGAAAATTACAAAAACAGATAAAGAAAATAACAATTGTAAAATTACAAAAGCAAAACTACCATCTCCTCACTTAAATCATCTCAATCGTCAATTGAGCATTGGAATTTCCAGAGACTATCCCTAACTGTATCAGAACCTCATTCATTAAAAAAAAAACAAAAACAAAAACAAAAAAAAAAAACTGCAATTCAAATGCATTCAAAGAGGTTGAGATTTGTGCAATGGCTAAAATGACAAACCTTGGAGACTATATCCCGATCACGCAAGCCAGAAGCAGAAAACGACAACTGCGAGAGAAAAGCGATTCAAAGAGCTACTCAAGTAGGTGCAAATTGAAGTACAGCGACTTAAGAGTGGCAAGAGAAAGAAGGAATAAAAAGTGAGAACCTCGATCTGAGAGAAGAGACCGTTATAACCGCGAGACCTGAGGAAGTTATCGACGGCGTCGTTGGGACCGCTGGCCGAGTTGAGGTGGTCGGAGGCGGTGCCGCCGACGGCCATTTTGCCGCCGGCGACGTCGGAGCAGCAGTTGCCCATGGACTGAAGTAAACGGGTAGTAGGTGACTGGAAAGACCGAAAAAAAAAGTGGAAATTGAAAGGAATACCGAGAAAAGAAACCTTAAGACCCGGAATATCCTATTATGTATCTACTCTGCACGTTACCAAATTATCTGTTCTTTTTCTTTTTTTCTCTCCTTACTCTTTGTGTACAAATTTATATATAACATTATCTAAATATTGGTGTGTTATTATTTTTTTCAAATTAGTCATATTTTTAACATTAAAAATTGTATTATTGAACATACTTATGATAGTTATACCTTTAAAAATAAAATGTTATCGATAAAACTTGTATATGTTTAAACTACTTTCAAACGAGTTCAAATTTTCTATTAATATTTTTTTACTTTTTTAAATATATAATGTTAATATTTTAAATATTTTTTTAATATATTTTAAAATATCAAAATTAACAATAATCAGTATATCACAATAAAAGAATAATACAAAAATCTTAACAAATAATCTATATTCCTGTCAAAACATCCACATACAACGAAGAAAAAGCTTCTATCAAACTCTTTTAATTACTTTAAACATTTATTTCACTTAGTTAAACTTATATAATAAAATAAATTATCTTTTTTATTTTCATTAAATGTATTGACTAATTTAATGATCACTTTTATTTAATCATATATAAACTTCGCAAATCTTTTGAGATGTCAAAAGTAATTTAAATAAATTAGTAACAATAATCAATTTAACGTTGACTTATGCTAACCTCGAAATAGGTATTTGCAGCTTTTCACCGTCTTTGTGTAATGTACAATTATTAACAATGATTATTTTCTTATGCACATGATTAGACTCCTTCCTGCTCTTATTTCTACCTGCTTATTACAAATTATTTTAAATATTTGTTTCAACAACTTTTAACAAATGAAACAAAAAAAACAATTAATATTTGAATGAAGTTTAGTTGTGTAATATTGTTTGACAAATTTGTTCTTATAAGTAAATGATATGACAGTGTTTATATCATCGTTCTTACATAATTATTGATGGTTAAGAAAAATATATTCTATTAATTATAAACTTAAGTTACTCGCTATTTTTTAACAGTGGTGAAAATAAAAATAAAATAGGATGTTTAAGGGTCTAAATTGTTAAAATAATAAAACCTATTGTATTATTTGTGTCTTTTTTTTCTACCTCTTTATCTTTTATTATGTAAATGAAATAGGTTAAATGTGAAAATTAAAATTATATTTTTTAAATTTAGAACTAATTTAAATTTTTATTTTTATAAAATGTGTGAATTTAATCATTTTAATCAAATTTTATGAAGTTTATTTGTTAAGTTATAAATAAGTATTAGTTAAATCAAGTTTCATTTTATAAAAGTTATTATGTCTCTAAAATATAGATTCTTTCTCCTTCTCTAACATCTTTTTAATTTTTTTTATTTGAAGATCGGATTCAAACGGTGAGGTCTACCTATCTAGCGGATGAGTTTGTTTAATAGAGTAAATTCATATTTTGCTCTCCTTATAGTTTTTTTAAGAAATTTTGATTGTTTGTTGAATTCTTGGAGTTGTATGTGTTGTCTAAGAGCTTTAGATTGATCTTTGTTCAATTATGATTAGGATATAGTCATATCATTGATATGCGTTTTTTTTTTACATATATTATTTTCTTTTTGAATAAGAGTACTTAGAGCATAAGAGATTTTTTAGTCTTGCTCTTTAGTCATGTAAAGGAATTTGGATATTTAAATTTGTTGTGATTGTTGACTAAATTGAATGGTGAATTTCTTATTGATAGTGGTCAAGTTATATATATGACTTGGTTCTTCAATGTGAGTGATGATTCTAAATGATAAAATTGTTATATCAGTAAGTAAAGATAATGATATGTGTCAAGATAAATTAATTCTAATTTTTATTAAAATTTAAAGAATTAAAAATATATTTAATTTAAAGATCTAACATAAAATAATAAATATAAGTATATGCAATTAAAAAAAAGATAAGAATTTTTTTAATTTCTCCGTCTTAATCAAATTGATGTCAATCTAACTGAAATCAAGTTCGAAAGATAATAGGAAAATGAAGCATAATTTTATGAAAAAATTAAAATTTTTAAATTTTACATAAAATTTGAAAACTTTAGATAATCTAATTATTTTCATAAAGTTTTAATAAAATATTTTCAATTCTTTAGAAAAATAAATTGTCCCCCTAAATTTGCCTATCAATCCATTATTTTGAAACTTAACTTTGAATTGATAAAAAAAAAATAGAATACTTAGAAAGATTAAAATAAGATCTCAAGCCACAATCATGCCCAATAATGACCTTTCTCCATGTTTGTCCAAATTACGTTATTACATTATATTACGTGTTAAGCACGACTTCTAGCCGTTTGGCATGAATGAAATTATTTACTACGACGAAAAAATAAGATAAGTATATGGTTTATAAAATAAGATCAAGGATTAGGTTAAATATATTAACAATTTAAGCACAATTTTTTAAGTATGGTAAAATAATAAATCATATACTATAAACTTTGTTATAATTACTTTAAAAATAGATATTGATAAATAAATATTTTTACAGATAGAAATTAAAAATTTAAATATTTTACTTAAACAATATAATAGAAAGTAAAAACATTAAAAGATAAAGAAAAAGACAGTAGAAAGTTATGTATGTTTGCTTATCATTAATGATTTTATTTTAATTAATCATTTTTATAATTGTTATAATAATATGAAAATATTAATAATTAATATATTATTATTAACATTGATTAATTATATAGCGTAAATATATGTCAATATAAATAAAATGTTTACTATATAATTATTATTTTTACGTGATAGTAATAATACGGATATTTAGAAAATATATAGATAATACATAAATATGAATAAAATATTTATGATAAATGAATTATATTTTTATATAATTGCCTTGTATTTTTTTATATTTATGATTAATGTTTTTTTCTTGTTTTTTTTTTCATTTTTTATCTTTGTTAGTTTGTTTTCACGCCTTGAAAGCAGTTAATGACTAAAACACTTTTTGAGTAAGATCCTATGATTAAGTTAGTTCGATTTTCATTATTGTTACTCTCATGGAAAGTGAGTTTAACTCAAGCATTGTACTCACTGAGCTATATTCTTAAAGTGACATGACTTTGATTTTACACTAACGTTAAACTAAACGCGCAATTAATATTTATCCACGACATTCTTAAAAAGTTGCTCCTTTCGCCTTTTGTTTTAATTCATCCACGACATTCTTAAGAAATTGCTAAATAAATTCAACAACATTTGAACATGTTTTTTCTTTTAAGAAAACAATATTCTAACATGTTATTACAAAAATATTAAATATAATTTTAGTCTTTAATTTAAACGCAAAATTGAAATTCATCGTTGTTTGAAATTTTAATATTATTTTGTTTTCAAACTTTATAAATAAATATAATTTTTTTAATTCAATTGCATTAGATTGGTTTGATGTAATCATATGGGTGAATGTTTAAGTTGTTTATACTATTTAATACATTCTAGCTCAAATGTTAATCTTAAAAATCGTTTCACATAAAGATAAAGTTAACATCTCTAATTTAAAAATATTATATTCATTCATTTTAAGAGTTGAAGATCAAAATATATCAAAATTTTGAATGTGATCGAATTGCAATTTTACATCAAAATTGAAAAACTAAAACATATTTATTTAAAAAAAAATGTTGAAGAAGACTTAATGTTGGGATTGGGACGATGAATAAAGGTGAGCATGGGAACCAAGGTCTAAACTAAAATATAAGTAAAATGTTGTAGTGTTAATTATATAATTATAACTCATATCTTATATCTTATTTACATCATCGATTATTTTGCAGGAAAAAATGGTACAACAAGGTCATCAAAGACATCAACTACAAATATGGTTGTCCCTAAAACAACAAAAAGAGTAAATGTTGATGACCAACATGCTCCTAAAATCATTTTTAATAAAAATGTTGATTATATAAATATGTTCAATATTTTGTATATAGTTATTTAAGTTATTTATATTATATTTTAAAATAATATCAACATTTTGATTATGTTAATTAATTTTAAAATGTTAATTATCTTTCTCTCATATATTTTTTTATGTCATCGTCATCATTATTATTATTATCCAATAAAAGAAGAAAATACGAATTAAGGATTGCCGCTTTTCCTATTTTTTTTAATCATTTTTTCCATATATTTCACTTTCCTCTCTCAAAAGAAAAACATGAATGAGAGAAAAGGTGCATGCATGTCTTCGGAGAAGGAACATGCATACACTGCAATGTTTCCCTTAAAGCACAACACCACACATCACCCGTACTATAACCGAATCACACTGTTCAACAAATATTGAACACAATCTAACGAAGCTCAAGCATCATGATTTATTTATTCACGTGTCCTACACAATTTTGTGTAAGCCAATGTGGAGATCAGATGATATGGAAAGGAGTAAGGGAAGAGAGCGAAGCCACATGGCTCTGAAGACTCGTTTCTGATGAGCTTCTATAGATTGGGAAGGTTTGTGACCATTATATCTTATGTCAAATATGTGAATCATAGGATCAGCTGAACCAGATGTTATGTAAACTCCATTTGGGGACCAATCTTGGTTTATCAGAGCTGACTGAGACTCGCTGCTTTCTTGCTTCCATCCAAAACCATGAACTTCTGACCTTCTTGATCTCATGTCAAATAATCGAAGCTGTCTCTCAGGAGTCCTAAATTTATGTTTTACAACGTCAGTACATTGAGATGTCAAAGTTCATAATGATTCGTTAAAGACAGATGAAACTTACCCGGTTTGAACCATGAATAGATTAAAGTCACAGGGATTTGGCAGAACACTCAAACATTTACTGTCAACTTGGTGCATGAAATCTTTTCTTCCGACATTAGCATCGTACCCCAAGATTCTCTTGTCTTTGCCAACAGACAGCACAAGTTGCTTCTGCTGCATACCAGATACTCCCATGACGGCTGAAGAGTGAAGATTCCTGTGCAATGCTTCTGGCTTCCATTTGTTATGGCCATTCTCACGCCACAATACGACAGCATGGTCTGTTCCTCCGGTTACAAAACTGGTATTCTCCTCCCAAGGCAGAAAAGCAATGCTATTTATGACACCCGTCACGTGAGGTTTGTCCTCTAAGAAACTTACATGGTTCGCTCTCTGTCAATTACATCCATGTTTTGCATAACATCAACAATCTCTATGAAAACAAAATTCTAAATTGATATTTCTAAACTAAGTTACTGGGTTATGTCCTATACGGTAACAGTACAGAACAACTAAATAGAGAATCCAAATTTCTTACCCCGTCAGTTTTTACTCTACCGAAATCCGTAACTGATATTTGAGAGTCTCGACCATCAGCACTATATACCGAGAGCAAGGTGTTTCCGTCTGGGTGCCAAACTATGTCTTCTGGCCATCTCTGCTGTGGGGATATACAATTTGTACTTCGGAGAAGACAAGCTCCAGACCTACAAAATTCCGACAAAACTTCATATATAGAATGGAACAATACAAGATTATTTGATTTGTGATAGTCGACAACTATGTAGCTATAACAATACAAGAACAATTTTAAAACAAAAAGGCTCAAAAGAAAAACGAAGACATACTGTGACGAATGAATTTCCCACAAGTTGACCACTCCATCCAAAGCACTGCAATCATTCACAAAAAAAAAAGAAGCAAGCATCAAATTATGTAACAGACTTGTTTTTACCAAGAAAAATGTTAAACAGATGATAAAGAAATGACAAAAAGTTATGATTCCATTAAGGAGCTCTATACAAACTTTTAAGAGATAAAAAAATAGGAAGAAAAAAATAAATTGACTTCTCTATTAACTAGAGAACTTCTACATGTCAATTTCATTTCTTTCTCTCTTAACATATCACATAGTAGTTTCATTAAATGAAAAAACCATAATCAAATGAAAAACATGTGCAAAATGCTTTCACGAAGAATGATATTATTTTAAACCTGGTGACAAATTGGTGATCATTTACAGGACACACAGCAATACATCGCACTCTCCTCTTGTGTTGACTAGAGAAGTGATTGCTTGCTTGATAAAGCACTGATTCTGGTGAAGAACTTTTACATATCAACGGTATCACTTCCTCAGCCTCTTTCTGTTCTGAAAAGAAAATGAATTACATGCCAAAGTGAGCCTAGTTATCGATACAAGTAACCAAATTTACACCAAAACAACAATTAAGTTACCAAAAAACCTCCTTTTGCATCCTCTGCCTTGGACTTCAATGCTTTC
>Ga0214545_1001963_pt1 | contig 39336 bp, 37 predicted proteins | sample CNSS4metaG_FD_160064 | JGI IMG/M metagenome (GOLD analysis project Ga0214545, IMG submission 160064) | Root nodule microbial communities from cowpea collected in UCLA plant growth center, Los Angeles, California, USA - CNSS4 | ecosystem: Host-associated > Plants > Roots > Nodule | place: USA...
GTCACCCAATCACATCATAGAAATTCTCTCCTTTGATTCCATCTCGCATGGCCACAACCATGATATTTGCGTTCTACACCTCCTAATGAGTACTTCAAGATGACCTGCTGTCATACCTATCAGCCACAACCAATAGAGCACGTGCGGGAAACCATTGCTATGGATCATACACTGTAACGCCAGGTGGAGTTCCTAAATACGAACATAGTTCGCAGCGTCCCAAGACTACCAAACTCGTCAACTATTTACTGAGGAGGGCAATCTAATTGGACCCATCCGTACTGGCCACAACTAGCACACTCACATCGGCAACGCTCGCCAACCCGAGCTCAACTCAAGGGCTCCTCGTGTTCATGAGCCAATCCGAACTCAACTTCAGGGATGCCATTCTGAGCTCAACTCGAGGAATGCCACATGCTTAACCCCTATCTCGAGCTCAACTCAAGGGATACATTTCGAGCCCAACTCAAGGAACACTAGCAGACCCATCTTTGAAGCATCACCAAAAACCTTGTAGATCACGCATGTAGAATTCAAGAACTTAAGGTTGTAGCATCGAAATTGCTTGGCGGGGGACACGTACCACCAAGCGCTGCCGACTCTAGACCGCTTGGCAGGGGACACGTACCACCAGGCGCTGCTGACTCCAGACCGCTTGGCGGGGGATGCGTACCACCAAGCGTCAAGCGCCTCAAAACCACCAACACTACAAACACCACCCTGACTTTGCCGCTATTGCCTAGCGGGACCTCCCTCTCTGTCAAGCGTCACTCGCACCAGAAGCCCACTGTTTCCTAGCTATCGCCTAGCGGTTCCAATACCTCCGCTAGTCGTCATACCAGTAGATCGCGCAGTATTGAATTCCAAGGCTTATGAACAGTCTGCACCCCAAACTTGGATCTATAAACTATAACTTTTATCACCTAAATTCAGTTGGTTCACATTTATACCATTCACACTCAAATGGTTTTGGTTCAAAATCCCAAGATCAGTTCCTTGACTATATTTCTCTCTATACTCAGGTTTGCCAAATAGGTTCACAACTCCAAAGGTTTCACAAGTTCACACTTCCTGTTTCACAAGTCTCCAACCACTCCTTAATACCAATTCCAGCATACTCAAAATTGTGGCTAAATCCCTTCTACACTCAAATTTTATTTCCATGGAACTCTAGTTTACTCATACCCCTACTGCAATATGTTCCTTATTAATTCCATCAAATTTCCCAATTGAAACCCCAAGTTAAACCATACCATCAATGCATGACTACACAAATCTTAGTTTTTGTCTAATGATTCATACCTGGTTTCCCTAAAGCTCCACTTCCACAGAGACCTCACCCTTCCAATACATCTACCCACCAAACAGTAGCCCCTTCTCGGATCCGTCACATGGTGGCACCTAGCCTGCCGCCACGCGGTATACTAGTTCTGGAAAATTCCAGAATTCTGCACTGCACCAGCGAGAGTCCAATTTTCCCTAGTTCTCACGTAACTTCACCTACATGAAGTCCAATATACAAACCACACCTATTCCATAAAATTTACCCACAAAATTCGCACATCAATTAGTCTCGCATTATCAAATTCCCAAACTTTCCAACCTTAATACCTATTTACACTGCTTCATTCAAATTAACCTTCAATTACACAACATCCAATAGTATGTTAAACATCTGATCATCCCTCCACAATGATCACAGACTTTTCCTCGATTGGAAATCACCTAGAACCCCAAAATTATCAAAATCGAGACATATCGCTCGCGTTGCCTGGCGGCTTGATCAGCACCGCCAGGCCCTTCATCCAAAAACCAAGAATCTAGGTTGGCATACAGGTGTCGCCTCGTGGTCAGGCTCGTACCGTTAGGCGGTTCCTCATGAGCTGCCTGGCGGCTTTGAAGACCCGCCAGGCGGTTTCTGGAAAATTTCCAAAAACGTGAAATTGTACAATTTTTAATCTAATACAAGCATCCAGATATACAATCAATCATACATATATTCAAACACATATACATTAGCGAGTAAAGCTCCCCTAACCTAGTTTTCCTTTGCTTAAAACTTGAGTATCCCTTGATTCTCCCCTTGCTTCCAATAGATTTCCTTAGCTCTCCTCAATTCAGTCCAATGCCTCACTCAACCTCACCACTCTCTAATTTTCGTGCTCTGTTCTCTCACCTCATTGGTAGCCTTGCAAAAACCTTTCTTCTAACCTAAATTTTACCTTTTAATGGTGCCTTAATGTGGGTTGATGGCATAAAAACGAAAATGGTTTAATGTGGTTGTTTATTACCATTCATGGTTGCATTATGGTTTGTTTTTCAGCCACCTCTAGGCTGCCATCCAACTAGGGTTTCCTTCAACTTTTCATATTCAAGCTAAAACTAAATTAAGCAAAAAATAAAGTTTAATTTGGGTTCTCCAAGGTTTGAACCCACCACCATGCCAATGTCAAATCAATGCTAAACCATCATGCCAATTCACGTTTCTTGCTAACTAATATAATTCAATTATTATATTATTCCACAACCTCATCAACATATATTAAAATAATAATACTTAAATAACATACAATTGACATACATAGGACTCAAACCCAAGTCCTCTCACACAAACCAAGTACTCTCAACCATTTAAACTAGTACTTTTCCACGTCATACAAGTTAGAATCAAATACCATAAAGGCTTCCCTTACCCGCATTTATTAATTAATTATTTATTTAATTAATTAAATTTTACGGTTCTTACAGGACCTGAAGGTCGTTTTTTGCACATCATCAGCCTTCACTAAAATTTGGTGGTATCCCGACCGCAAATCAATCTTCGAGAACACCGACGATCCATGCAACTGATCCATCAAGTCGTCAATTCTCGGAAGGGGATGCTGTAAGACCCGAGAAATTTAAAGAATTAAATAAATAATTATTTAATAAATGCGGGTAGTAGGAGCCTTATGGCATTTAATGCGAATTATTATGATGTGAAAAAGTACTAGCTCAACTGGTTGAGAGTACTTGGTTGTTGTGAGAGGACTTGGGTTTAAGTCCTATATGTGCTAAATTGTGTTTTTTTTAATAAATGCATTATTTTGAATGTTATGTTTGGATGTGATTAGTAATAATGTAATCCTTAAATTATAGGAATTATCACGAAACATGAATTGGTTGAATTGGTTGAATTGGTTGTGCATTTACCTTGTGATTGAATGGTTGAGTTCAAACCTTGCTAAGAATGAATTAAACTTTCTTTTTGCCAAATTTTCTTTTGGCAAGAATATGAAAGGGGAGAGAAACCCTAACTGCAAGATGGGCAGCCTAGGGGGTTGGGGAGGCAGCCACTAATGGTCTTTGAATGGCCATTAACTCCATCTTCAAAGCCATTTTCGTTTTCATCTCATTAACAAGCATTAAGGCTTAGTTAATGGTCTAATTAAGTTGGTTTTTGGAGAAGAAAGAGAGAAAAAGTGATGGAGAAAAAAAGGCAAACGAATTTGGCAGTGAGGGAGAGAGTCTGAAGGTGATTTTTGAGGGGAATTTAGCATAGCATGAAGTGCATTTAGAGAAGTCCAAGGCTGGACTAGTGGTGGCACAAGAGAAGTCCTAATTCTTCCAAGTGAGCAAGAATTTTCCAGGTTAGGGGAGCTAGAACCGAACCTATTATTTCGTGTTGTTATTTGTATAAAATGTATGAGAATTTGAATGCATGCACTCTACTATTTCATGTATTTTCGTGTTTTATGTAATTTTCCAAAAATCGCCTGACGGGTGATGAATCAGCGCCAAACGACTTATCCTATTTCTGGGTAATTGGGGGTTCTAGAAACGGAACCGCCTGGTGGGACGGGCTTAACCGTTAGAAGACGCATGTTGGTGTACCCAGTTTTCTAGATTTTATGAAGGGCCTGGCGGTGATGAATACCCGCCAGGCGATGCGAGCCCCTTTTGGCTCGATTTTGATGTTTCTCAGGTTTTGGGAGGTTTCTGATCGGGGAGAAATCGTGTTCTAATCTTTATGAATGATTAAACATCGTATTTAATTGGAAATTCATGGAATTGAGGTTTAATTGAGATGAAAATTGCATGAAGGTTATCTTAGGGTTGATGAATTGGGGATTTCGAAAACAACACTAATCTAAATGGAAAATGTGAATGAATTCGGGTATGGGAAATGTTAGAGAATGAATTGGAATCCTAAAAGATGGAATCGTATCTTATAGAGTCATAAATTGGTTGAACTCAGAGTTGTTGTGAATGGGTTGAGGTTCGCAGGTGCAAAGAAGAATGTTGGGGTTCTTGCAACAACAAGAACCTTGGTTGCTGCCAGGTGCCATACCAGTGATGTGTGGTGCTCTAATTTACGAAAAACGTTGTTTTTCATTTTTTTTTCACGGAACAGGAACCGCCCAGCACTAGCATAGTCCCGCCAAGCGCCACCTTCCTCACTTCTGGGCGCTAGGCGCCACATTTTTTTGCTGGTTTGCGCAGTTTTTGTAAAATTGCATTTCCTGGTTCGTTAACCGTCCGATTTAGGTAAAATTTTGGAAGGTGATTAACAACATGTTGTTCTTCACTTTGAACAGTGGATATTTGAATTGGATGCCTGCAGAGGGAGATACACGTCACTCATGATTGGTTGTTTGAATTCCCTAATAGTATGATTACTAATGGATGATTAAGTGTGCTCAAGTGCTGGTATGACCTTGATTGGTGAATGTATATATATAAATATATAGATGTGTGATTGATGAGTATGTTTTCGGCAGTGCTTGCTGATGTATGTGTTAGTTCGAATGTATGATGTTATAAGTGTGTGAAAAAGGCCATTATTGATGATATCACTATGACTGAGTGTTGCATGATCGTGATGGGTTTTGGGAAAGTATGGGAACATGATAATCATACTTTAAATGTAATGGAATTGCGAGGGCATGCGAAATAAGTATATAGTTTTGATTGTGTCTTATGTGGGGTATGTGACTTGTAAACATGCAATGGGTTGGGAAAATGAGAAGGGGAAAATAACATGTGGGTTGGAATTGATTTAAGAGGAATGTGTGTTTATAGTTGAAAGATGCATATGTGTTGTAATGTTGTAATTTGGAATATATGAATGTGTATGTTGATTTTTGGATGTTTGAGAATTGAATGGTTGATTATTGGGTCGTGAAAGCATGCAACTTGGATTTGGAAGAAGCAGGAAATGAGCGAAAACTTCAGTTGCAAGAACTAGAGGAGATTAGGCTTGCAGCCTATGAAAACTCAAAGTTATACAAAGAGAAAACCAAGAAGTTCCATGACCAAAAGCTTGTGGCTAGAAAGGATTTCAAGGTAGGCTAGAAGGTGTTACTATACAAATCCAAGCTTGGTCACATGAGTGGTAAGTTGCGCTCCACTTGGGAAGGACCATTCATTATTACAGAAGTCTTCCCTTATCGAGCAGTGGAGATCAAGGAGGAATCCTCATAAAGAACTTTTAAAGTTAATGGGCATCATCTTCGGATATTTAATGAAAATCAAGATATGGTGAATAAGACGATGGATGGGATGAACTTGACTTCTCCCGCATACCTTCCACCTTGAGGAGGTAAGTATACTTCATACTTTTTCTTTGCATTATATAGATATTGAATACATTGAGGACAATGCATAGATAAAGTGTGGGGGTGTTGGGAGAAAATTTATTTTTCCCCCTTTTCTGATTTTGTTTCCTATTTGTTTTGTTTTTTCTTTTCTAATTTTGTTTTCTGTTTGTTTTTATTAAACAAAAATTTTGCTTTTAATAAAACATATTGACATTGGATTTTGGGATTTGGGATTTGGGATTTGATTCACCAATTGAAACGGTCATAATTCTGGGAAAATAAAAGTCATGTGCTATGAGTGGATTGTTGTTTGTGATTTACTAATTGAGTTGATTTGGGAGTTTCTGGAATAAATCTTTTGTGAAAGAGTTTTGACCTTGTGAATTTTGAGCTTTATTGTAAAAGGATGGACTACCATGTGTCATTCCTATTTTGAGCATATTGTTAAACCTTAAAAAGAAAAAGACCAAGTTTTTTTTCCTTACCTTAGGGAGAAAGAAGGAGCTAGTGGATTATGTAAAGATTGGTTAAGAAATAAAGTGTGGGGGTGAGTATTTCCCCCACAAAGTTAAAAAAATGGAAAAAGGAAAAAAATTGTTGATGACAGAATGTTGAAATGAAAAATGATTGCTTTCTGAGAAAGAGCAACAAAGGATAAAAGAGAAAAAAAAAAGACAAAAGGGATTGTTTTTGAAACTATGCTCCATAATTCTTTCTACCTTACTATTTCAAAAACACAAAAATCCTAAAAACTTTTTCCTACCTTTACCTTGGCCCTTTTATAACTTGTGAAAAGTCCTCATGATTTTTTAAATGCATGTTTTCTGAAAGCTGTGAATATAAGAGTCTTGCTAAGCATTGGGAGTGTTTACTTGCATGGGTATTTTGAGTGGAAACACAAGCCAAAACACTTGAGCGAATTTTGGTGAGAAAATATACATTTAACTTGAGTGTTTCTCTTTCATATTTGATTATCTTGTAAACTCAAAAGATTAACTCATGTGTGAGAAACAGAATTTTTCCATTTGTATATGCATGACAACATGATTTCTAGAAGATTAATTTGTTTCCATTTGTATTCATTCCTTTAATCCAGTGAAGATATGGAACAAAATACCTCAGAATAAAGTTTTGAAATTGTTCAATTTTGCCCAGGAGTGCAAAAGGATAAATGTGGGTGTGTTCAATCTCCACAGGTAGATGACAAGCCTTTCCAAAAACCACCCTAAAAGGCGACATACCTATAGGTGCTTTGTAGGCTTTCCTGTGTGCCCAAAGGGCATCATCCAATCTTGTGGCCCAATCCTTTCGACTAGGCTTCACTACTTTCTCTAGTATCTTTTTAATCTCCCTGTTAGAGATCTTTGCTTGCCCATTAGTTTGGGGTGATATGGTGTAGCAATGCGATGTGTCACCCCATACTTCTTCAACATGTTCTCAAGCAGCTTATTACAGAAATGAGTCCCCTGATCACTGATGATGGCTTGTGGTATCCCAAACCTACAGAAAATGTTAGACCTAACAAAACTCATAACAACTCGAGAATCATTAGTCCTTGTAGCTATGGCTTCCACCCATTTGGAGACATAGTCTATAGCAAGCAAAATATAAGAAAATCCAGAAGAAGGAGGAAAAGGACCCATAAAATCAATACCCTAAATATCAAATACCTCACAATATAACATGGGTTGTTGAGGCATTTCATCCCTTCTTGTAATGGATATGGCTACCCTTTGGCACTGCTCACAATTTTCATATACCCTCTGTGCATCTTTAAAGATAGTAGGCCAATATAATCCACAATCCAACACTTTCCTACTTGTTCTTTGTGTGCCATAATGTCCACCAAAAGGAGACGAATGACAGAACTTAAGCACATAAGGTATCTCGATATCTGGAACACACCTCCTTATGACTTTGTCACTACCAATGCGCCATAAGATTGGGTTTTCCCAAATATATTACTTTGCCTCACTTTTTAGCTTGGTTCTTTCATATTTGGAGAAGGAAGGAGGAATAGCAGAAACAACCAAATAGTTAACAATGTCAACAAATCAAGGTTCATGAAACATACCTTTCACAACAGTCAACGCTAGGAGGACTTCATCAGGAAAGTAATCCTTAATAGGAATGTTATCTTCTCCCTTTTCAATCCTACTATGATGATCAGCTACTAAGTTATGTGTCCCACTTCTGTCTAGAATCTCAATGTCAAACTCTTGGAACAGTAGCATCCATCTAATCAACCTTGGCTTCGAATCTGCTTTTTTTAGAAGGAATTTTAATATTGCATGATCAGTGTAAACAATTACCTTGGAACCAAGTATATACGGTCTGAATTTGTCCAAGGTAAACACAACAGCCAATAATTCCTTCTTAGTTGTGGTGTAGTTAGTCTGCGCTGTGTCCAATGTTTTGGAAGCATAATATATCACATGTGGTAGCTTCCCATCTCTTTGTGCAAGTACCGCTCCTATTGCAAAGTTTGATGCATCACACATCAACTCAAATGGTAATTTCCAGTCAGGTGGCTGGATGATAGGAGTGGTGGTGAGCGCCTTTTTTAAAGTATCAAAAGCATCTTTGCACCTCTCTCCAAAGTCAAATGGTACATCCTTTTGTAGTAAGTTGGAGAGAGGGTTGGCTATCTTGCTGAATTCCTTGATAAACCTCCTGTAAAATCCTGCATGTCCAAGAAAAGATTGAACCTCTTTCACAAAAGAGGGGTAAGGCAATTGTGAAATAATATCAATTTTAGCAGGATCTATAAATATACCATTCTTGGAAACAATGTGACCTAAAACTATACCTTGTTCCACCATAAAATGATATTCTTCAAAATTTAAAACAAGGTTAGTTTCTTCACATCTCTCCAAGACTCTAGCAAGATTAGACAAGCAGTGATCAAAAGATGAACCATATACACTAAAATCATCCATAAAAACCTCAATACAATGCTCCAACAAATCTATGAAAATACTCATCATACATCGCTGAAATGTTCCAAGAGCACTGCAAAGGCCAAATGGCATTTTCCTATAAGCATATGTACCGAATGGACAAGTAAAGGTAGTCTTATGTTGATCCTCTATGGCAATATAAATCTGAAAATACCTAGAGAATCCATCAAGAAAACAGTAATGAGACTTACCTGCCAATCGGTCTAACATCTGGTCCATGAATGGTAAAGGAAAGTGGTCCTTCCTAGTGGCTTGGTTTAGTCTTCTATAATCAATACAGACCCTCCACCTATTCTGAATACGAGTAGGAATCAACTCGTTCTTCTCATTCTTGACCACAGTGATCCCAAAATTCTTGGGAACCACATGTACAGGACTCACCCAAGAGTTGTCAGAAATAGGATATATAATACTTGCATGTAGCAACTTGGTGACTTCTTTCTTCACAACCTCCATCAGCTGAGGATTCAGTCTCCTCTGAGGTTGCTTTACTGGCTTAGCATCCTCCTCTAAGAGTATTCTTTGCATGCAGAAAGAAGGACTAATACTAGGAATATCTACCAAAGTCCAGCCTATTGCTCGCTTGTGATCTTTGATAACCTGCAATAGCTTTTGTTCCTACTCGTCAGTAAGCAAGGCAGATATAATAACATGGAGTTTCCCATCCCTCTCAAGATAAGCATATTTCAAATGAGATGGTAAAGGTTTCAACTCCAAAGTGGGTGGTTGTTCCACAGATGGCAACATTTTACTGCCTAAGGTAATTTCAGCCACCTCAGCATCACACTCGAATGCCAAGGAGGTATCAAATAGTGACACTGCGTCCTCAATATCACCTGTTTTATAATTTTCTCTTTCGTCTAAAATCGAGCCCGAAATATTCAAAAAAGAAAAATCCAAAGAAGAAGAAAAATCAAATAAAACGTCCAAAAGTCCAAAAGCATAATTATTCACTACATTACTCAATAAATTAATACAAAACAAAGAATGGTCTTTAGTTGGGTGCTTCATGGCTTCTAGCACATTGAACTACACCTTTTCATCTCCTATCTCCATAGTCAAGGATCCTGCATGCACGTCTATCTTGGTACGTGTTGTAATCATGAATGGTCTTCCCAAGATAATTGTGGTTGAACTCATTCCTTCATCATCCTTCATGTCCAAGATGTAGAAATCTACAGGAAAAATTAACTTATCCACACAGACAAGCACATCCTCTAGCACACCTGCAGGGTTAACTATGCTACGGTTGGCCAATTGAATGACCACACCAGTAGACTTAAGAGGTCCAAGATGAAGTGAAGTAAAAATTGATAAAGGCATTACATTAATGGAAGCTCCTAAATCTAACATAGCATTGTCAAACTTAGTACTTCCTATAATGCAGGGAACAAAAAACATACCTAGATCCTTACACTTTTGCGGCATTCTGACTGCAGGCTTCTTAATTAAGCTAGACACGTTTCTTCCCATGTTCACTACCTCTATGTCCATAATACGCCTTTTATGTGTACATAATTCTTTGAGAAACTTGGCGTATTTAGGAATTTGTCCTACAGCATCCAACAAAGGGATGTTTATCTCCACTTTCTTGAAAGTATTCAAGATTTCTTTGTCTAACTCCTCCATCTTTTTAGTTTTTGGTTTCAAACAGTTTGGATAGGGAGGAGGAGGAGAATAAGGAGAAGAATTTTCAGAGGAAGTATTATGGGATACCAACCTAGAGTTATCACTAGGTGCATGCATTTCAAATGTTGCTTGTGTTGCTTCATTTGATCTTCCACTTTCATTATCAGGTACAACTTCATTGTCCTTATCTTCATCTTCTTAGGCATCCCCAAGGCCTTGTATTTGCTTACCCGATCTTAAAGTAATAACCCTTACATTTCGCGAGTTAATTATAGTTTGTGCTGGCAAATTGCTTGAGCCTAGCTGAGACTTCATCTGATTTAACTCATTTGCCATTTGTCCAATCTGGTTATGCAAATTTTGATTAGTTGCTTCCATCGTTTGTTTCAACTTATTGATTTGTCCCTTCATCATGTCAGCCATCATTTTCATCATTGCTTCCATGTTTGAATCACCAGAGCTTGCAGCTGGTTATGGTTGTTACCTCTGTTGAGGTGGAACATAGACTTGTTGATGTTGAGATTGCTAATTTCCCCATTTTTGGTGGAACATAATTTGTTGATGGTTCGACGCCATATTCTCAATCAATTGTCTTGCATTTGTTGGCGTTTTGTCCACCAATGACCCTCCACTTGCAGCACCAATGAGATTGCTAATTTCCCCATTTTTGGCTGGGGTATTCCTTCCAACCTGGGTTGTACTTGTTGAAGGACAAATCATGGTTGTATTACTGCTGAGGTGGTATATTATTGCCATAGATGTTTGCAGCATATGCCTGAGGTTAACATAGAACAAGCCTCGGTAGGATGATTAGTAGAAGCACAAATTCCACATAAGGTAGAAGGGATAGGCTTTTTTTGTAAGTCCGTCAAGGTCCTTACCATGGCCGCTAAGTCATCCAACTTCTCTGATATTTTCTTGTGATTTGCAACATATGAAGCTTCTACTCCATGGGTTCCCTTCAATAGAGTTATAGAATTACTCCTGGTGGAAAATTGTTGATGGTTCGACGCCATATTCTCAATCAATTGTCTTGCATTTGTAGGCGTTTTGTCCACCAATGACCCTCCACTTGCAGCATCTATCATTTGTCTATCCATGATACTCAATCCCTCATAAAAGTACTGAATGAGGATATGCTCGTTTATTTGGTGATGAGGACAGGAAGCACATAACTTTTTCAATCTTTCCCAATACTCGTGAAGATTTTCTCTTTCTTGTTGCCTTATCCCATAAATATCTTTGCGAATAGCAGCAACTCTGGACGTTGGAAAAAACTTTTCCGGAAATAATCTTTTCAGAATCTCCTAAGTATAAATGGATCCTGGTGGAAGGCAGTATAACCAATTCTTAGCAGCATCTTGCAACGAAAATGGAAAAGCCTTAAGCTTAATATGTTCCTCTGTCACTGTTGTAGGTCTCATGGATGAACAAACAACATGAAATTCCTTTAGATGATGGTACGGGTCTTCTCCTGCTAATCCCTGGAATTTAGGTAGAAGATGGATTAATCCAGACTTAAGCTCACATTCTCCATCCGGATATTGGATGCACATGTTTTGTGTAATTGCGGCATCTGGTGAAGCCAATTCTCTTATTGTTCTTTCTTCCATTCTATCTTCTTGAATTTCTGGTTCAGGTGATGGATCAGAAGATATGTTAATCACCAGAGGTGATTCTAGCGGTACACTTTCAGTAGTAGGTTCAGATGATGACGGTGCTCCTTCAGTAGAACACCTGAGTTCAAGTCTCCTGCGTGATTTACGCAAGTTCCTTTTAAGTTCTGGATCAAGTTGATAGAATTGACCCGGGTTGGCCCGAGTCATGCACTACGTAGTCCACCTGAAAGTGTTCTTCTATTTTTTTTTTCTTCCTATTCTTGTTTTGGAGAAAGATTTCAAGCAAGAAATAAGTTAAGATGTCGTTGGGTCTACTCCCAGGAAAGAGAGGTACGTCACAGTGGACAACTTAAATACCAAGTCTTTCCTACACAGAGTTTTCCTAACTAGTCTCAAACAAATTTCTTAAAAGAAATTCTTAACCAAAACAAAAATAGAATTTTGCTTGAAATATATAAAAAGAAAACTAAAGACTACAAAAAACACAAACTCTATTAAACGTATATGCGTAAAATAAATAAATAAAAACAAAATCAAAATATAAGAAATACTAACCATATTCCCTGGCAACGACGCAAAATTTGATATCGCTGTCATTAAGGGATCAAATTACCACTACTTAACTTTAGCAACTTCAGTATTGCCAAGTTAGTAGTGAATAAAATAGTTAGGGTTAAGATAGCCCTGAGTCGTCTCACAACGAATACGGAATTGATCTCAAATATTTGATTCTTATAAAAATGCAATTAAAACTAGCAACTATAAAAATAGGGGGTTTGGATATGCAAAAATAATGACACGGAAATAAAAGATTGTAAACAAGTAATAGAAAATAGGTCAATTCCACTGCTTTTTCAAAATAGGATTCTTCATCGGTTATCTAGAGATTATTGTTAAATTAATTATTGTTGTTGATTTACAAATCAATCAAAGTAAAGTCTCAATTCATTTGTTGGCATTCTCACTTTTAATCAAAGTACAATCTCAATTAAAAGTGTGAATTTTTTAGATTATCCATAGTAAATTCAACCAAAGTACAGTCTCAATTAAATTTTACTATGCCTAATCATGTCTATTTCTTTCTTTCCTTATCAAATAGAAAACATAATTAATCAAAGTAAAGTCTTGACTAACTTTAGTTAAAGTAATTACCTCTAATCAAAGTAGAGTCTCAATTATTGACAAAAACTTATTTAATCAAATGAAAGTTTCTAAATAAAATCAAAGTAAAGTCTCAATTGAATTTAAAAACCTTTTAACTTATATGATTAGCATGCGTGTAGATTTAAAATCATTATTTTCTATTCGATTAAGAAGCAAAGGACATAGATAAACAAAAACCACAACAATAATCAAAATAACAAACACATAAATTCATCTAACCTCATAATCCAGTTAAGAAATTACAGTGGAATCAACCCTTAAAGCTTAGCCTTTCATGGCTTTGATGGAATACATGAATTTATATGATGAACGAAAGAAAATAAAAGAAAAGAGAGAATGAGAGATGTGATGGATGATGGTGTCTGCCAAAACCCAGAGAAGTGCTAAGTTTTCAGTTGCGTCGCTTCTGCTCCCTTATGTCTCTTTATATAGGCTTCAACTAGACTTTGGGCTTTATCTGTCGGTTGCTAAAATCTTTTATTTGTATTTAATTAATTAACAACTTAATTTTTGTCAAATTTCCAATTCTGCCCTTCTTATTTAACCATTTTTGCAGTTTTGACCAGAGTTGATTGCTGGCTTTGACCAGTTGACCAGTGTTGACCAGTTGACCAGTTTGACTATCCAATAAAAGCCTGACACATGGCAGAGTGTTCTCTCTACAAAATTAGGGTTTGCTCTCACACTTTTCTCCCTCCCTTGGCTGCGCGACTGCGTTTTCTCTCCGGCGAAGGCGCGGTGGTGGAGGCTTGAAGGCGCGTTGCAGCGGCTACTTTCTATGGTTGTTCGAACAACTACTCTGGTTTGTCACACGTGCAGGTTCATAGTGATAATGGTGCGGTGCAGGTTTCACTGGTGGCTTGCTCGAGCATGTGCGCTGCTGCAATGGAGGTTCTGCAGATTCGCGTTTTTATCTCCTCACACTCGTGGAAGCTCGTAGCAGTGGTGGAGAGAAGGTTTGTTGTTGTTACGATGTGCGTTAATTGTGCTTACGCTGTAGAGATGCTTTGTCCATGTTCACGGCTGCGCGGAGGTGTAAGTGATGAACGGTGGTTCTGGCTCGCAAGTGCAGGGAGATTCTGCTGCAGATCTGTGGTGGATGCGTGATGAAAGCAAATTTGGGTTTTTTGACAAGGTGAAATGGTGGTCTGAGGTTGCAGATCGGGTGCAGGTTCCATGGCGAAGGTTTTTTGTAACTTTGAATATTTCAAATCCACACTTTTAATGACCCAAATTAAACTTCAGCTGCATTAACAAACGTTAGAATATTTTATGCAACTAAAATCAATTTTTACGTCATTTTCACCTTATGTATTCAATAAATCCAATAATCACAAATCCTAATTAAATCAATCTTTAAGCATAGAAAATTCAATTAAATCCCCAAATTTAAACATTAAATGAGGGCAAAAATTTGAACTCATCAATGTGTATGTTGATTTTTGGATGTTTGAGAATTGAATGGTTGAATGTTAAGAAATGAATTAGAGTACCTAAAACCAGTAGTGTCACATTACTAGAGTAGCGCCTGGCGGTGTAGAGTGGACCGCCAGGCAATAGTAGGAAACATGGATGTCTTGTGAGTTGTGACGTCCGGCGGTGATGTGGAACTGCCAAACGGTCTGTACTACCATTTCGCCTAGCGGCACTTAGGCTGAGCTAGGCGATGGTGTAGTGGCAGGGTGCGTTGTGATATGTTTTGCATGACTTGTTGTGTTGTTCCTGGTCTAGGATATGCTTGATATTATCATGAGCGGGTAGGTTCATGATTGGTGATGAACACGTGACGATATGAACGAAGAGGTTCATATCCTATTACTCTAATGTGGGGATACAAGCGAGGTAGGTTCGTATGTTCTGTGCTCACACTTGAGAGATGTTGCGAGCGGGGACGTTGGTAGCTGGTGGATCCCGTGCGATGGACTATGGGCGGAAAGGTCCATAGAGTTGGACTGCAGCGGGAAGGTTCGTAGAGTTGAACCACGAGTGGGCAGGTTCGTGGAAGTATTGGAATCCCTAAGACCAGCTTGAGTATGTACCTTGTGTAGCGTAGTGTGCTTTTCTTGTTTCGTTATCATGCTGTGATGTGAGACTTGGATCAAGCACTACTGTGAACTCCCATCCTTCTTCTTCACCAACAACACTGGTGCTCCCCAAGGCGAAGTGTTGGGTTGTATGAACTGTTTTCCCAACAACTCCTCTATCTGATTTTTAAGCTTTACCAACTCCGTCGGAGCCATACGGTATGGAACCATCGACAATAAATCGGTTCATGGTACTAAGTCAATAGAGAACTCGACCTCTCTACTGGGGCAACCTTGGTACTTCTTCCAAAATACATCTTCAAACTCGTGCACCACCGGTATAACTGATGTCCCCTCTTCTTTCTCCACTTCGAGATGCGTGAAGATTATGTAACATTGTGCGCCTCCTAGGATCTCCTTCATAACCCCTTGAGACGATACCAACTTAGGCTCCTCTAAGTCGGGAAAGAGTAACCTTTTCTCTCAGCAATCTATAGGAATGCGATTGGCAAAGAGTCAATCCATCCCCAAGATCACATCTAACTCCTATAGGGGTAAGCAGATCAGATTCACTTTATACATGCGTCCCTCTACCTCCACCGGACACCTAGCACACAAGGACGATGTTTTGACCAAACTCGACGCCGGAATAGATACCGCAAGCTCGAACTACAGCTCACACACTGGTAGACCTAACTTTTTCACACAAGCATCTAACACAAATGAGTGTGTCAGTCCAGAATCATACAACACACAAGCAGACTTTTCCAAATATCATACAATGACCTATAACAAGGTTATCTGAACCTGTAGCATCTGCTCTTGTCATAGCGTAGACTCTACTTGTCGCTTGAGGCTTGTTGCCCATGTCCCTTTGCTAGTTCTGCTCAGGAGTCTAAATTGGAGGTCGTGCCACTACACTAGCAAGAGAGAGGCAGTCCTTGCCAAAGTGGCCTTCTTTGCCACAATTATTACATCTACGGTAGCCTTCCATATGCAGGCAGACACTCCTCAGATGAGCGCCTCCACAACTAAAGCACTGGACCCTGTTCTACTAGGGAGGAAAACCCCTAGACCCCTGGGACTAGTGGTGGGGCATATTGTAAGGTTTCCTCCTCTCCTCATGCCTTTGTTTGGACCCAGATGGTCCACCAATCCTCGGGTGTTGTGGGCGCTGACCTTCTACCTCGTTCTTCATCTTCTCCATCACCCTGGCCTTCTTCACTAGAGCAGCAAAGTCCTTCATGGATAATGGAGCTACCATCAAGCGGATATCTCCCCTAAGGTCGTTCTCAAATTTTCGGCATCCTCACTCCTCATCGAGTGGCAATGTGTAGAAGTGGCTGAGATGCTTGAACTTCTCAGCATATTCTGTCACGGTCTTGCTTCCCTATTTTAGCTGGAGGAACTCCACCTCCTTGGCATATCTGAGGCTATCTAGGGAGTATTCAGAGAGGAACTTCCCCTTGAAGGCCTCCCAAGTAATCGGCTCACCTCTTTCTTCCATGATGGATTTCATGCTGATCCACCAATGTTCTGCCTCGCCGGTGAGCATGTACACCACAAACATCAGTCTGTTCTCGGCGGGGCACATCTTTACATCAAATATTCTCTCTAGGTCCTTTAGCATTGGTCTGCAACATCTGGACTAGTCTTTCCGTTGAATTTCATTAGGTGGTGCTTTAGAAAGTCTTCTAGACTCAACTCCCTGACTGCAGGTCATGGGTCAAGACCAAAGGCAGGTGCAGTCGTCTTGTTCTTCTCCAGCTGGCGGAGGGCTTCTATATGCTGCCTATGGGCATCATCAGCAGCTACCCTCACAGCTTCTATTTGCTGCATCACCAGTCATTGCTGCTCCAGCGACGATGCTTGTCGCTGCATTTATGCCCCATGCTGTTGCATCATGGCAATACTCTGTTGAGTCATGACTGCCACCAATTCTTCTATTGCCCTAGCGATATCTGGTACATTCCCCTGAGAGGATTGATAAGTCCTACGAGGAGGTGCCATAATCACTGGCACATAGGAAAACCATAAGTTAGACTAGATAAGACATAATCGTAACTAAGAACACTCAGAACGAAATAGTGAAAGCTAAGCGGACATCCAAGTCCACAGACTCTAAGGATTGATCGTTCTGATACCATAAATGTAACACCTCATTTAAATAATAGCCTTAATTTAAATGAAATGTCACACAGATGAAAAAGAGAAACAAAGCCATGAAGTATAACGTTACTCCATACAAATATCCAAAAGAAAATAGGAAAGGATTAAGGCACACCACGATGCCAGATAAAAGGTGAAGTAAGAGATTGACAGTAATTCAAATAAAACTCAAGACAAGTCAATACATGTGCCTTAGCCCTAAATGAAAGCTGGAATCCAACCAAGAGGGACTATGCAGCGGAATCACCATTTCCTTGTTGACCATAGGGAATTCTCGCATCTGCTCAAATCAACAGGTTGATGATCATCGCAAAAGGAGAAAACCACGCACATAACAATCAAACAAGCAACAGGGTAAGCTAGAGTAGAAACCATTTATCTCACCGTTACATGCAATTTAATAGTTCAAGATGCATATATCAACCAATCATGTTACGACTTGCACACTGTAAGACCCGTGGAAAATTAATTAATTAAATAATTAATTAATTAATAAATGTGGGGGAAGGGAACCTTGATGTCATTAAATGTTAATTGGTATGACGTGGAAAAGTACTAGCTCAAGTGGTTGAGAGTACTTTGGTTTGTGAGAGGACTTGGGTTCGAGTCCTATGTATGCCTTGTGTGTGTTATTTTTTATTTATTAGTATCTTGATAATATATTTATGACTGGTGAGTGATATTATAATCATAGGATTATAATAACTATCGCAAAAATCTAAGTTGGCATAATGGTTATGCTTTGGCCTTATGAGTGTAGGGTCACAGGTTCAAACCTTGATAGACATGAATTAACTTATTTTTGATAAGTCTAGTTTTGGGGGGAATGTGAAAAGGCAAAGGAAAACCTAGTGCAAGGAGCAGCCAAGGGGAGGCTGGAAAAATAGTATCAAACCTTTATGTAATTATCATTGAAGAGGCTTTAAACCCATAATTAAGCCATTTTCGTTTCAGCTTTTAAAACCACCACCAAGACACATATAAAAGGGCCAATTTGGAGGAAAAGAAGGGTTTTGGCAGTATTAATAATTGGCTTTTGAGAGGAGCACGAATTCTGAAAGTGTGAGGAGAGAGTTGAATGCTATTGGGAGAAGACTTGAGAGGAAGAATTAGGCTGATTGGGAAATTGGAGAAGAACCCCCAAAGGCTACTAGTTTTGTGCAAGGACTAATGTTAGGGGTGTTGAATTTATGTGTATACAAATCTTACATACGTTTCTGCATTTTTATCCTCAATTGGATTCTATGTGGTGTGATTTTTGGTATTATATGCACTATAATTGAGAAATTGGTGGATGGAATGTTGGTACAAAGCCTTTTGGGTGTTTTATAAGAATTGGATTAGGGCTTTTATACTATGGTTGTTATTTATGGCCAAATCATGCATTTTGGGGATTCAAACATGTTTACAGTAGGTTTTTATGGTTTGATTGATGAAACAAATTCAATGAGAATGATTGCATTGTAAATTGGAATGGTTTTGGTGTTTTGGGTGCATGAACAGTGGCGCAACTCTGCAAGTTTCGCCCAAGCGAGTCCCACTCGCCTAGGCGAGAGTTACAAAAATTCATTCAAGGTTTTGGTTCGAGCTTTTCGCTTAGCTGACGAAGTTTAAGTTTGAGCGACACGTTCACTCCCTCAAGCGAGTGAGGCTCGCCTAAGCAAGGTTGCGATAAGACCTGTACATGTTAAGCGCGACTTCTCGTCCAGGCGAGAAGTTTTGGTTCTGAGCGATAGATACTCTCGCTTAGCGAGAGTGGCTCGCCTAAGCGAGGTCGTGAAGTGGTTTGATGCAATTTTTTTGTCGAATCCTCGTTTAGGCGAGGTCTGTGTGTTTTTGGGCACAGGTATGACTCGCTCAGGCGAGAAGAGCTCGCCTAAGCGAGATGATATGGTGAACCCACTGTTTCACACTCGCTCAAGCGAGATGGGGTAGCTTAAGCGAGGCTAACGAGCTAGCCTGGGCGAAGATCCCTGGCTTAAGCGAGTATACTACAAGTTTCATGTTTGTCGGTGTGGTTGAACTAGGTTGCTTGCTATTTCTTAAAGTATAGGAATTATATGCTTGTGTTTGTGGTGTTTGGGCTTGAAGGACTAAGTCCAATAGGGTCTGGGATGTGCTTGATGGTGGGACGCATGATGAGAATGGAATTGTGTAGTTTTTGTCCGCTACTAAGAGGCGAGGAGTCCTTAGTATGGTGATTACATGCGTCGGACGCACGATGGGCAAGGAATAGTTTTATTGCAGTTGGCTGCTATTGGGCGAGGAGTCCATAGTAAAGTGATTGCGTGCGTGCCAGGGTCTGAGCGAGGAGGGCTTGAACGTTTTGCTACAGACAAGGAGTCTGTGGGGCAAGACTATGAGCGGGATAGGCTCGTAGGGTTGGACCATGAAAGGGATAGTTTCGTGGGAGCACAGTGAAGTCCCAAGACCTAGTTCATGCATATGACTCATGAAGGACTATGAGATCAAGGATGGGTAATTTGAATTAATGAAATGTTTACACAAGATTTATTTTCTTTGGAATGGATTGTCATATTTATTATATATATATATATATATATATGTGTGTGTGTGTGTGTGTGTGCATAGCTCACCCTATCTTTGTGTGTGTGTGGCGATAATCGGATAACTTGTTATCCGGGAGTAGCTGAATTGACAAATGAGCCAGGAGATGCTTAGAGGCGAAGTGCAGGGTCTACCTGTGGGCTTTTGAAAGGATTTTCATTTAAAGGATTTGTGATGTAATTTATGATTATGTTGAACTTTGGTTGATTTTGCAATTAAGGTTTTTAAATTTTCCCGCATTTTTTGGAAAGTGTGATTATGAATGAGGTTTTATTAATATCATTGTGTTTTTAATTTTATTTTAATTATCCATCTATATTCATGTAAAAGTAATATTCCTTAGGGATGTTACAGTTGGTATCAGAGCATAAGTTTTGAAAATGTTTTGAAAAAATATTTTGGGACTTTTGGGGAATGAGCTTACTATGTTTGTGCATGTGGTTGTGTGTGTTTAACTTTAAGGAGGTAGTTGGTTGTTAAATTGATGGAGTAATGTTTAACAGTTGAATATGTGGCGTATCCAGGCAATGGCATCTCGCAGGAGGAGGAGAAATGCTAATGGTGTTGATGAGATTGCAGAAGCCATTCATCGGATGGTGGATGCGATGCAAAATCCTATTCCAGCATAGGCAAGAGCGTTGATTGCACCAGTGAGGGTGGAAACGGTGGAGGATTTTCTACGATAATCCCGTCGAATTCACAAGTAAGGCCACTCCTGATGAAGCTAATGCCTGGCTTCGCAAGTGCAAAAAGATTTGTGCTAACGAGCAGAAGCAGGCATTTGCTGTGTACCTGCTGAACAATGATGTTGAATATTGGTGGGCAGGCATGCAACAGCAGATGCACACTAGGGATGAGGCAGTGAATTGGGCCAACTTCAGGACTCGTTTCCTGGAGAAATCCTCCCCAGATACAGCTAAGCAGGACAGTGAGGCTAAGTTCTTGGCTCTACAATAGGGAAATATGTCAGTGTAAGAATATGTTAACAAATTCGAGCATCTAGCAAGGTACTATTCTCAAGCAATCATTGAAGAGTGACGGTGCCTTAAATTTGAGCGAGGAATCAAGCATGAACTGAAGAAGGTTGTCACACCTCTGAGGGAAAGAAGATTTCCAGTCTTGGTGGAACAAGCCAAGAGTGTAGAGTCTTTAGAAAGAGGGCCAGATCCTGTAATTCGACATCAGAAGAATGTCGTTGAGTCTAGGCAGATGAAGAAGCCTTAGAGCCACAAATATCTCAAGGTCCCACTTGCTACTAGTGTGGCGGACCCCATCTAAAGAGAAATTATCCTCAGTTGACAGGTGGTGTAGGAGGATCAGATGACTGTCGCAAGTGTTTCATATGCGACAAATCAAACCACTTTGCCAATAATTGTCCAGAAAAGAAGAGTCTGGGTGTGAAGAAACCAGTAGCATCACTAGCAAAAAGAGCTAGAGCGGCAGGTAGGGTCTTTGCCATGACATCCACAAAGGCTACTCAATCAAGTAACCTTATTCTCGAGCCTTGTTTATTGTTAGGCCAGTCAGTATTAGTGTTGTTCGACTCTGGAGCAACACATTCTTTCATTTCTAATGCATGTGTGGGGAGATTGCGTCTGGAGAAACGTGACTTGGGGTGTGAGTTGCTTGTTTCAACTCCTTCCTCGGGTTAGGTAACTACCAGTTCAGTCTGCGTTGGGTGTTCAATGGTAGTGGCAGGTCGCAGATTCAAGGTGAACTTGGTGTGCTTGCCCTTGGAGGGACTGATGTGATATTGGGGATGGACTGGTTGTCTAACAATCACATCATAATTGATTTTGGACGGCACAGTTTGGTATTCCCAGAACATAAAGGGTTGGAGTTGATCTCAACTCGAGAAGCTGTGAAAGCACTGCAAGAAGGGGCTATGTGTTTTATGGTGGTGGCCAAGCCAGAGAAGAAAAGTACTGCAGAGATGATCCAATCCATATCGGTGGCCAGTGAATATGTGGATGTCTTTCCAGATGAAGTGTCAGGATTGCCGCCGAGTCGAGACATCGACTTCACCATTGATCTAATTCCTGGTGCAGGTCCTGTGTCTATGGCTCCATATAGAATGGCACCTGTAGAGCTCACAAAACTCAAGAAGCAAATTGAGGAACTGTTGGAAAAGTAGGTTATCTGCCCGAGCGCGTCAGCTTGGGGAGCTTTAGTCTTGTTGGTGAAAAAGAAGGACGGGAGTTCGCGACTTTGCGTGGATTATAGACAATTGAATAAGCTAACAATCAAAAACAAGTATCCACTACCAAGGATCGACGACTTACTATATCAGTTGAAGGGTGTTGGGGTGTTTTCCAAAATAGATTTGAGGTCGAGGTATCACCAGATTTTGGTTAAACCGAAAGATGTGCAAAAGATGGCATTCAGGTCCAGATATGGTCACTATGAATATGTAGTGATGCCATTTGGAGTGACGAATGCACCGCCGGTAATCATGGATTACATGAATAGGATTTTCCGACCCTGGTTAGATAAGTTTGTTATCGTCTTCATTGATGACATTCTTATCTACTCGAGGACACGGGAAGATCATGCTGATCACTTGAGAGTGGTATTGGAGGTACTCAGAGAGCACCAATTGTATGGGAAGTTGTTCAAATGTGAGTTTTGGCTTGAAGAAGTACAATTCCTTGGACATGTCATCTTAGCCAAGGGAATTGTGGTGGATCCGGCTAAGATCGAAACAGTACTCAAGTTGGAAAGGCCTAAGATAATAATAGAGGTGCGAAGTTTCTTGGGCTTGGCAGGGTATTACAAGAGGTTTGTAGAGGGGTTCTCAAAGAAGGTGAATCCTTTGACACAACTCACGATGAAGGATCAGCCATTCTCCTGGATTGAGAAGTGTGAAGAATGTTTCGAGGAGATGAAGAGGTGTTTAACTACCGCTTCAGTACTCGTGATTCCAAACACTGGTAAGAAATTTGAAGTGTACTGTGACGCCTCTGACCTAGGATTAGGGTGTGTGTTAATGCAAGAAGGGAGGCCAGTGGCATACGCTTCGCGGCAATTGAAGGTACATGAGAAAAATTACCCGACTCATGACTTGGAGCTAGCAGCCATTGTGTTTGCTCTTAAGTCTTGGAGGCATTATTTGTACGGCTCTCAATTCCAAGTATTCAGCGATCACAAGAGTCTGAAATATTTGTTAGATCAAAAGGAGCTGAATATGAGGCAGCGCAGGTGGATGGAGTATCTGAAGGACTATGACTTTGAATTGCTCTATCACTCAGGCAAGGCAAATGTTGTAGTCGACGCTTTGAGTCGGAAGAAGATGCACATGTCTTGTATGATGATAAAGGAGTTAGAGTTGATTGAGAAACTCCGAGATATGAATCTGAGAATGCAGTTTGGGGAAGACTCCATACAGTGCAGCTTGTTGAAAGTCACCAATGAATTTTTGAATGAAATTTGTGTGGCTCAGGGACACGATTTGGAATTACAACAGTTTGTAGGGTGGTTGGGTACAAAGAAAGGGAAAGACTATCAAATGGGAGCAGACGACATTCTACACTTTAAAGGTAGAGTGTGCGTGTTGGGAGGACCTTTATTCAAGAGGCAGATTCTGAAGGAGGGCCATCAGAGTCGTCTTAGCATACATCTAGGTATGACTAAGATGTATAAGGATCTGAAGGAGTCCTTTTGGTGGAATGGCATTAAGACAAATGTAGCAGACTTTGTTGCTCAATGTTTGGTATGTCAAAAGGCCAAAATTGAACATCAAAGGCCGGGAGGTACCCTGCAACCACTAGACGTAGCTCAGTGGAAGTGGGACAGTATTTTTATGGATTTCGTGACTCATCTTCCGAGGTCGATAAAAAAAGGGTCATGATTCAGTTTGGGTGATAGTAGACAAACTGACAAGATGTGCACATTTCTTACCTATAAATCAGAAGTGGTCGATGGACAAGCTAGCGAAATTGTATGTGCGAGAAATGGTGAGATTACATGGAGTACCCGAGAGCATAGTGTCAGACCGGGATCCTAGATTCAAATCACGGTTCTGGCAATCTTTGCAAGCTGCCTTGGGTACACAATTGAGAATGAGCTCAGCTTATCACCCTCAGACTGATGGTCAGTCAGAGCGGACCATTCAATCTCTAGAAGATTTAGTAAGGTCTTGTGTGCTAGATCACATGGAAAACTGGAATGATGTGTTATCCTTGGTGGAGTTCACATACAACAACAGTTACCACTCTAGTATAGATATGGCGCCCTGTGAAGCATTGTATGGAAGAAGGTGTAAGACTCCATTGTGTTGATATCAGGATGGTGAAGCCTTCGTGCTTGGTCCTGAATTTCTGCAGCAAACGACTAGTAAGGTCAAATTAATTCAGGATCGGATGCGAGCCACTCAGAGTAGGCAAAAGTCTTATGCTGATAAGAGGAGACGACCACTGGAGTTTGACGAAGGAGATCATGTATTTCTCCGGGTTACTCCAACCACGAGTATCGGAAGGGTTCTTAAATCAAGGAAGTTGCCTTTGAGGTTTATAGGGCCTTATCAGATTACACGGAGAATAGGAACAGTGGCATATGAGATTGCTCTACCACCTCACCTAGCCAACTTGCATAATGTGTTCCATGTCTCGCAATTGAGGAAATACATTGCAAGTTCAAACCATGTGTTAGAGTCAAATGAGGTGCAAGTGCGAGAGGATCTGACCATGTCAGTTAGACCGGTTCATATACTGGATACTCAGGTCAAGCAACTTAGGGGCAAAGAGTTAAAGACGGTGAAGGTACTCTGGGATGAGACGACACAGGAGATGACGTGGGAGATGGAGGACGTCATGAGGAGGTCTTACCCTCACCTGTTTTCTGGTAAGTCCCATTTTCGGGGACGAAAATTCTTTTGAGGTGGGGGGAATGAAAGACCCGTGGAAAATTAATTAATTAAATAATTAATTAATTAATAAATGCGGTGGAAGGGAACCTTGATGTCATTAAATGTTAATTGGTATGACGTGGAAAAGTACTACCTCAAGTGGTTGAGAGTACTTTGGTTTGTGTGAGAGAACTTGGGTTCGAGTCCTATGTATGCCTTGTGTGTGTTATTTTTGATTTATTAGTATCTTAATAATATATTTATGACTAGTGAGTGATATTATAATCATAGGATTATAATAGTTATCATAAAAATCTAAATTGGCATAATGATTGTGCTTTGGCCTTATGAGTGGAAGGTCACGGGTTTAAACCTTGATAGACATGAATTAACTTTTATTTTTTATAAGTCTAGTTTTGGAGGGAATGTGAAAAGGCAAAGGAAAACCTTGTGTAAGGAGCAGCCAAGGGGGGCTGGAAAAATAGTATCAAACCCTTATGTAATTATCATTGAATAGGCACTAAACCCATAATTAAGCCATTTTCGTTTCAGCTTTTAAAACCACCACCAAGACACATATAAAAGGGCCAATTTGGAGGAAAAGAAGGGTTTTGGCAGTATTGATAATTGGCTTTTGAGAGGAGCACGAATTTTGAAAGTGTGAGGAGAGAATTGAGTGTTATTGGGAGAAGACTTGAGAGGAAGAATTAGGCTGATTGGGAAATTGGAGAAGAACCCACAAAGGCTACTAGTTTTGTGCAAGGACTAGTTATGGTTTGATTGATGAAACACATTGAATGAGAATGATTTCATTGTAAATTGGAATGGTTTTGGTGTTTTGGGTGCGTGAACAGTGGCGAAACTCTGCAAGTTTCGCCCAAGCGAGTCCCTCTCGCCTAGGCGAGAGTTGTAGAAATTCATTCATGGTTTTGGTTCGAGCTTTTCACTCAGGCGACGAAGTTTGAGTTTGAGCGACACGTTCACTCGCTCAAGCGAGTGAGGCTCGCCTAAGCGAGGTCGCGATGAGACTTGTACACGTTCAGCGCAACTTCTCGTCCAGGCGAGAAGTTTTGGTTCTGAGCGATAGATACTCTCGCTTAGGCCAGAGTGGCTCACCTAAGCGAGGTCGTGAAGTGGTTTGATGCAATTTTTTTGTCGAATCCTCGTTCAGGCGAGGTTTGTGTGTTTTTGGGCACAGGTACGACTCGCTCATGCAAGAAGAGCTCGCCTAAGCGAGATGATGTGGTGAAGCCACTGTTTCACACTCGCTCAGGCGAGATGGGGTAGCTTAAGTGAGGCTGACGAGCTAGCCTAGGCGAAGATCCCTGGCTTAAGCGAGTGATAGAGGTCGTACCCCACCAAATTAAAACACTTAAAATGCAGTATATGAAAGTGAACCAAGTCGTCTCCCAACAACCAATATTTTCATTCAAAGCTTCAATTTCCATATGAACACAACAATAACACAGGGGGCGTTGGCAGATTTACGGATGCAACGCACAATTGAAAACTTAAATGCAAACGTGTAAAATCAATGTAAAAACAGCGTTGATTCTTTGTTTCAAATGAACATCCACCAATCCTGGATTACAACTCAAAATTGTTATATTAACTCTAATGAGACCCGAATTAATTACTAAGCGCAAATGAACTCGAACTCAAGTGCAATTAAGCAAAGCACACAACCATGAACCTGCTACAGTTCACTAAGCATGAACACACAATGATTCTACTCTGCAAATTAAGCAAAAAAAAATGGTTTCTTCATTTAAACCCAAACGCAAATTCAGAATTGAGATATTAACATAACTCCACCGAACAAAACACTAATCTCAAGGTTTCAATCCATTATCTGCAAAAATCAACACATAAACTTAGTTCCTCATGGAATCCGAATTAGGATTCTCAACAGAATTTGCAATTCAACCGTTCAAATGACTTCAAATTGATACTGAAAGCTTAAAATGGTGCAGCAAACGAAAATGAGCAAGGGATAATAGAAGAACAACGAAAACAACCACCAAAAACGAAAATGCTTCAATATAAATGTTACCCAAAGTGTAGAAAACGTGAATACAAGAAATAACTATTGTCTAAGACTCATAAAACGTCAAAAACGAGTGGAAAACGTGAAAGAATAGCTTGTGCCACCATGGGTCACCTTCCAAAGCTTAAAAACAACAAAAATGGAGGTTTGAGAGAGTGTGGAAGAAGAAGGAGCGGTTGGTGCATGTTGAATGACCTAAAACTCGTGGTCACCTCACCCATTGCCACTAGTATTTACAAAAATGCCATTCTGCCACATTTAATTACAAAAATGCCACTCCTGGGCCTCTAATATTGACCCATTCACTTTGCTGACGTGGAAATGACATGGAAATGATGTGGAAATGATGTGGTGACTCTCTTCAACTGAATATTGATGTCCAAGCTCCAAAATTGCTTCACCCAAATATCTAAAAATAATTAAAAACAAAAATTAGGCCAAATAATGTGAAATTAGTCCAAATTCGGAACAGTGGCCCAATAAAGCCCAGCAAATGAAAAATACTCTAAAGATGAACAATTAAGCACTGAACAACTGTCTAATGGGTACACAAAGGCTAGTGGAATGGAAGAAAATAATGACTCATCAGCGAGTATACTACGAGTTTCATGTTTGTGTGTGCGGTTGAACTAGGTTGCTTGCTATTTCTTAAAGTATAGGAATTATATGCCTGTGTTTGTGGTGTTTGGGCTTGAAGGACTAAGTTCAATAGGGGTCTGGGATGTGCTTGATGGTGGGACGCATGATGGGCATGGAACTGTGTAGTTCCCGTCGGCTACTAAGAGGCGAGGAGTCCTTAGTATGGTGATTACATGCGTCAGACGCACGATGGGCAAGGAATAGTTTTATTCTCGTTGGCTGCTATTGGGCGAGGAGTCCATAGTATGGTGATTGCGTGCGTGCCAGGGTCCGAGCGAGGAGGGCTTGGACATTTTGCTACAGATGAGGAGTCTGTGGGGCAGGACTATGAGCGGGATAGGCTCGTAGGGTTGGACCACGAAAGGGTTAGTATCATGGGAGCACAATAAAGTCCCAAGATCTAGTTTATGCAAATGACTCATGAAGGACTATGAGATCAGGGATGGGTAATTTGAATTAATGAAATGTTTGCACAAGATTTATTTTCTTTGGAGTGGATTGTCATATTTATTTTATATATGAGGTTTTATTAATATCATTATGTTTTTAATTTTATTTTAATTATCCATCTATATTCATGTAAAAGTAATATTCCTTAGGGATGTTACACACACAATACACTACGACTCGGACACGACTCATCTAGATACATATAATTAGTCAGATTCAATGGATGGTTGGACTTGTGGTGGACTTCCCTGCTCTACCGAGCTAATTGTTATAATGTTTCATTCCCCACACACAAGGTTAGCCCTTAATGGGTTCCAGACCTCCTGTTACTCTCACCACTAGAGTCAGTACGCTCTATGTGAGACTAAATGACTCTTTAGAGTGTTAGGATGTAACCTTACCTTGAATCCTTACTAAATTATATAGATGGGGCACCACCATGAACTCCCACTAACATGTGTAAGACCCGTGAAAATTAAATAACTAAATAATTAATTAATTAATAAATACGGGTAGTGGGAGCCTTTAAGGCATTAATTATTGATTTATATGATGTGGAATACTACTAGCTCAAATGGTTGAGAGTACTTGATTTGTTTGAAAGGACTTGGGTTCAATTCCTATGTATGCTAATTGTGTGTTATTTAATTATTATTTTTTTTAATAATATGCTTGATTATGTTGAGTGACAATATAATTATAGTTGAATGGTTATGAAATTGATTGGCATTGGCATGGTTATGGGTTTGAACCTTGGTAATTCTAAATTAAATTTCCTTTTTGCTAAAATGAGTTTTGGCATGAAGGTGAAAGGGTGGAGAAAACTGTAGATGAATGAACAGCCAAGGGAGGCTGAGAAAACAGTCCATAAATGACTTTGAATGACAATTAAAATCAGTCTTAAAGTCATTTTCGTTTTCCTTTCATTATTGTTAATTAAGACACCATTAAAAGACAAATTGTGAAAGAATAGAGGGGTTTGGAGGCTGGATTTTTGAGAGCATTGTAAGGTGCATGAAATTAAGGAAAAATAATGATTAGAAAGTGAATTAGAGGAGATAAATTGAGGTGGTGCTAAGGAGACCATTGGTGATCAAAGGGGCAGCTCTAGCATTTGCGTTTTAAGCAAGGGAACCAGGTTAGGGGGCCTTTTACGCGCTAATTTTATTTTAAGTTTGATGGGCATGCTAAATAGAGTAACTTTACGCGTTAACTTTATTTTAAATATGATTTGCATGCTAAATAGAGTAACTTTACGCGTTATCTTTATTTTAAATTTGAATGGCATGCTAATTAGGGTAATTTCATGCGTTGATTAATTTAAGGTTGATTGGTATGCTGAATTTGGTATGATCATGCTTGATATTTTATTTCCTTCTAATTTATTGTTTCTGGAAATTTCCAGAAACAAACTGGTTGGCGATGAACTACTGCCAGACGATCCTTTCCTTTCTAGGCCATTTAGGGTTCCTGCAGAGGAATCACTTGCCAAATTTAGTGTAAAATAGCCTGTTTAACCAACATTGACCGCTCTTGCCCAGAGTTGACTGGTTGACCAGTGTTGAATCTTTGACGGTCCATTGAGAGACTGCCACGTGTCAGAGTAGTCTCTCTCTCCCCATTAGGGTTTGGCTGTCGTGAGTGGTTCAGGCGAGATTATGGTGGTTATCGCAGTGGCTGCGGAGTTGACGCGGAAGATGTTGTTAGGTCCGCGGCTGTTGCAGGGAAATGGCGTCAGGTCTGCATTCTCGAGCGGGAATGGTGGTTGCGTGATGGGCTCGCGACGACAGGTCACGATGGTGCAGCCATGGCGACCCCGGCGTGATGTGTGAGTGTAGGGCTGGTGCACGTTCCATGGACACGTGCTCCATCAAAGGAGGTTGGGGTAGGTGCTGGTGCGCACTGGTACGGGGGCTGCTGGTGATTCGAGGTTGCTTCGATGAGATGTAGACTCGCGAACGTGGTGCTGTCATGGTGGTGGTCGCGGGATGCACGGAAAAGACGATGCGACGGAGCTCCGTGGTGGCTTATGCAGGCGCGAACTCCGACGACATCTGTAGTGGCTGCGTTTCTTACGATGGTGCAACGTAAAGGAGGCGTTCCAACGAGCTCGATGAGGTGCGAAGATGGTGAAATCGTGGAGTTTTCCGGCAACATGATGATGGAGGAAGAAGGAGGGGCGAAGAAGATAAAGTGGAATGTCATTTTGGGTTGTTGCAGACGACGGAGATGATGGCGCGACGGAGCAAGCGCGAGTTGAAGTGGTGGTCGGAGGTTGGAGTGCCGGCGAGGTTGTACGAGAAGGTGATGGTTATCGTGAAGGGTGGCGCCTGCGGCTGCGGCATGGAGATGGAAGGAAAAAAGGAAAAATTAAGGTTAGGATTTTTGGTTGTGTGAAGGAGAGAGGGTGATGAGGTGTCACTCTATGATTGGTTATTTTAGTGAGTGGGGGATTAAGGACGTGGCATGTTTTAATTGGTTAATCTAGTAAGTGGAGGATTGCCATGTGGCGTAATCTGGTGTAGAGCTTAAGTGACATTAGGGGTACAAATTAGTAAAAAGAAGGGGTGCATAACAGAAATAGAAAGTCCAATTGCAAAAGGGGGTGTAAACATGAAAACTGGAGGTGCAGTTAACTCTAGAAATATTCCTTTTCAGAAATAGAAAGTCCAATTGCAGAAAGGGGTGTAAACATGAAAACTGGAGGTGCAATTAGCTCTAGAAATATCCTTTTTCAGAAATAGATAATCCAATTGGAAAAAAGGGTGTAAACATGAGAATTGGGGGTGTATTTAGCACCTGAACTATTCCTCTCCAAAAATATGATTTTGAGACTTATTTTATGACTTAAAATATTCATTATTTACAACCTTAAGGACCTAAATTAAATTCTAGTTGCGTTATTTAACTTAAGATTATCCAAACAAATATGATGCAACTAATATCATTTCTTAAGAGCGAAAATAATGTTAAATTCCAAAAATTTAAATATTTAATGTGAACAAAGGTTCGACCCATCACACCCTCTAGGTAGTCTAGAAGCGCGCAGCGCCTGGTGGTACGTGTCTCCCGCCAAGCGATTTTACTACAGCAGTATTGGTGTTCTTATTCTTGATGTGCGGGATCTACAAAGCTTTAGTGATGCCTCAAAGGTCGGCTTACCGGTGTTCCTTGAGTTGTGGCTCGGAACGTATCCCTTGAGTTGTGGCTCGGGATAGGGGTTAAGCACGTGGCATTCTTTGGGTTGTGGCCTGGAATGACGTCCCTTGAGTTGTGGCTTGGGATAGCGGATGAACACGGGGAACTCTTGAGTTATGGCTCAGGTTGGCGAGTGTTGTCGGTGTAAGTGTGCTGGTTGTGGCCAGTATGGATGGGTCCAGGGATTGCCCTCCTCAGTAATTAGCTGACGAGTTTGGTAGTCTTGGTACGTTACGAACTATGTTCGTATATGGGAACTTCACCTGGCATTATGGTGTATGATCCGTAGCATGATTTCTCGCACGTGCGCTATCAGTTGTGGTCGATAGGTATGGCAGCAAGACATTTTGAGGTAATCGCTATAAGACGTAGAACGCGATTATTATGGTAGTGGCCATGTGGTATGGGATCAAAGGAAGAGATTCCTTTGGTGTGATTGTGTGATATATATATAACTGTGCAATATTTATATATATGTGGAATTTGTTAGCTCACCCTATCTGCTTGTGTTTGGCGATGATCGTGTACGCGGTACACGGGAACAGATGATATTGCAGGTGGATCTAGTGAGGCCTAGAGACGGAGTGGGGCTATGCGACCTTATAAGCTTCTATAGCAAGAAGGGTTTAAAAGTTGAGCAAACAAATTTATGGGCCACTGGTGAAAATGCCTTTGAGTTGAATTTGCCTTAAGGTTCAAAAATTCACCCAATTTTTCATGCTTCCAAACTTAAGCCTTTTTGTGGAGATGATGACATTTCAAAGCTACAGTTACCCCATTTATCTATTGAAAACCAACCTCAAGTCACTAACACAAAAAGGGTCTTTTACGTTGAAGTCAGACAAAGAAATGGGAGCTGTAAATTTATGTTTGACAAAAAAATGGAGTAAATTTATGTATGATGCGCAAGACCAGACGTGAGGTTACGTGCATTGGACTTTAATCAGACATAAAATTTGCCTATATTGTACAAAAAATATGCGTCAAAATTTACATATGATACTATACACCAGACGTAAATTTACGTCTGTTAATACATTCTCAGACATAAATTTATGTCTATTAATGCATAGCAAGACACAAATTTGGCAGTTTTTTTAATATTCGTTTTGTTTTAGCATAAAACCAACACCTAAAATCAAGAAAAGGTCCAGAACAAGTTTTATATTTTAACTTACAAATTAATATTACAATTACCAAGTCAAAGTACATATAACTAATTAATAAAAACAATTACAAAGTGAAAGTAAACAACTTCTAAAAATCTAATATTCTTGCAATTATTTGAGCAAATAAGATGAACACCCTTTCCTTATCTCTAACATGCCATCCTTTGTCAATGGTGAGGCATCATTGAAGTCCTAAAACAATAATTCAATGTTAGCATGTATGAAGTTCCACAAAGCTTATAATTTATGATAATTTATAAGTGTTTACAAATATACCTTTTTCCAATCATCAACAGTTCTTGCTCTAATTATAGTTTTAATCCAATGCATCACATAATATCCACATTCAAAAAAATTATTTTGCCTATTACACTAAAATAGCAAAGAGAGAAATTATTCTCATATATAACTTGTATAGATATTAATTAACTTATAGACGTGATTCCTAACCTTTGGAGTTATAAATTGAACATTTTTTGATTTCCTGTTCAGTAATTGGTTTGTTGCTGCCATAACTTTGGTTAAATTGAAAACATGTTAGTCATAATTATTATATATTAATTGGATGTTATGGAACTTGTAGAAAGTGCTTCATGTCGTGGCTAGGTTTCTTATGAATGGAGAAAAACCAAATAATTAATTAACTGCTAATGAGACCTACAATGATTCAGAATTGGTTAGTTCATTAATTACCTTAACTTAAAAGTAAAATCTCACAAAGTAAGACTAACCCTTCAATGTAGGGAGCCAAGAAAATACACCTTTGTGAGGAAGTAATCCAATCTACCATATATTTTCTGGATTGAACATTTGTGTTGCCAGACAATTGAATGCTTTGGGGCTAAAAAAATCCATACATTTGTGATTGGCATAGGTCCACACTCAATACATCTGTATACCTAAGAAATGAAATATGTTAAGTTCAATAATTTTAGCATTGTAAAATTATATAAACATTCAACATCTAATATAAAATATCTAAATCAAACCAAATATAAAATTTAATCAATATCTAATAAATACAAAAGTAAAAAATAGTGTATAGAAAAAATATTATTCAAACAAAGTCTCTCAACATTGCAAAAATAATAAGACATGGCAAAATTAATACAATGGATTAACATGCAATCAACTTTTTTTAAAATTAGGAATACTAATGCCAATCAAAACTAATTTGTATATGTCAAAAGTTAATTGAAAAGACCTAACCTTGACAGAAATGCAAAAAAGAGGTCTTTTGGGAGGTCACTCGTTGCACACCACCGTAGATGATGATTCACGCAACCGTTGCTCTCGGAAGAATACTCGGATTCCTGTGACAACTATAGCAAGAGCAAACACCGTCTGTGATGTCGCCAACCACCGTCCTCTGTCGCTGCAGTTCAAGCAAACCACCGTATTCTGCTGCATCTGCGCAAAATTGGGGGTTTTAACGTTTTGTGAAAGAAAATGGAGAACTGCATAAATGGACGCACACAAAAATGAAATCAAAAGCGAAACAAACCTTTGAACAAGAAATAGTGCAGTTGTCCCCTTGTGTAGTCGCGAAAACCAGAAAAAAAAAACCCTTCCGCCTAGTCGCGGCGCCGTTGGAGAAGAAGGCTATAGTCAAACGTTAATTTACGTCTGATTAGGCCTAATCAGACGTAAATTTATGTTTGACTATAAGGTGTCAGACATAAATTTACGTGACACATGAAATCAGACGCAAAAAGTCATATTTACATCTGACCCTAGACTACCCGGTGTAAGCAGTTGATTACTTATTTACAAGTTTACCACCGATCACTTTTTATGTCTAATTTTTGTGCGTCAGATGTAAAATCACAAACATAAATTGTATGTTTTGTGTTAGTACGTTTACCTACGGCTATATTAGCTTTTAAAATTGAAGGTCACCCACCAAGAGAGTATGTTTTAGTTTAGTGACAAGGTCTCTATCATGAAGATTCAACCTGGGAGTTGTTGCCAGACTTATTATAGGAGTACCCCGATTTACACCTTGAAGACAAGGCATTTAGTCATCGGGAAATGGTATGATATGAAGCATGAAAAAAAAAATCATTGCAATAACAAGAAGGTTATGAGAAGTCTAATATAAAGAACAAAATGCACAATCGGGTGGGGGATTTTGTTACCGATCAGGATAAACATAACAAATAAAGTTTGTTATTTTCCTATTATTTGTTATGCCTTAACAAACTATATCTATAGTAGATTTTCCCTTCTAAGGAATAAGACAAAAAAAACACATATTACCTTCTCTCTCTACTTTAGTTCTCTGTTTTTTTTTTCTTGCTCCCTCAATTCTCCTTACTAGAGGTGTTTTTCTATGATATTTATAAATTTAATTATTAATAATACTTTTATCATCTTAAAAAATAATTTTAAATAAAATAGATAATTTAATTATTTATTATAAAATTATTAGAAAATAATTTTAAATAAAATAGATAATTTAATTATTTTTATAAAATTAATGAAATGTTTTATTTTAGTAGTATTAATTAATCTATTAAAATGGGATCTTACAAAATAGACATTTAAAATAATTTTTAATATTAATATTTTCCTTTTATATTTTCATAAAAATATTTTTGAATTTTATCAACTGTGTTTCATTAATTTTTGTAAATTTAAAAAATGTTTTTGTTGTCATGAAATTTTATTTGGTATTCTAATTTAAAATGTATATAATTATAATATAATTTATTTCTAAGTGTTTGATATTGAAGAAACAACACTCCTTTTAGTATTAAATATTTAATAATATTATGTTTCCTTTATCGTAATTTTTTATTATTTTATAAAAATTAATTAATTGATATTGAAACAGGAAGAAAGCGAGTATGGGTACGGGTATAAGTATATACTTGTTACTTAGTGAGGATGGAGATGAGACAAAAACTTGATACCCATTGGATTTGGATAAAGAGATGAGATGAATTTTTTCTTTGGAGATGTATATGAAATAACGAAACCTGTCATTGTCTTGTTACCATCCTTAAACTCAAACTCTAAGAATCCCAAGACGCGTTCAGACTCGCGAAAGCTCCCTCTCTCTAAACCTAGAGACGAGATAAAGCAATCGGACTGAAATTAAGGGACCATAGGTTAGCGAAGAACTTAATCCAAGGCTCTACAAACATACAATCCAAAAAGACCACATATGAAACCAAGGTCAGATTGGACAATGAAGGAGATTGAAGTTTGAACTTACTCGAATGAAGAATTTGTTCGATTGGACTTGAAAAGGGTTCTACTGTGATTGCAACCCTGACCTCTAATCACAAAAAAGGATTGAATGTGAGTGAGAAGCTTGATGAAGAACATGAAGGTTCTGAAGTGGATGTGTTTTGAGACAAAGAGAAGGGGTTTTGATTCTTGTGGCTTAAGAGGGCTTGGTTTGGAGTTTTTCTTTAAAAAAAAAAAATAGTTTTACAATTTAATGTTATAAAACCTTATTCTTGATTAAGAAAATTTTTATTTGTTTTACCTTTTACTACATCCATCTCAATTTGTCCGTCAACACATACTTTTCTTTTTACAATTTTACTAAAATAATACAACACTTTTAATAAACTCCGAGATTTTTGTGATTGGTGAACAAGTAAAATATTAATTTATGAATTTTAGGAAAACAAATTAATAATAAATTCACTTAATTTACAACAAATTAAAAAGTCTAAAAATGCAAATAATTTAAGACAAACAGGGTAGCGTTCATTATTTAATGACCCAATTACGACGAATACAATTTTTAAATTAGGTCAACTACAAATCTGATTTACATATGACTTAAACTATCAAGGTTTTATTTGTGGTGAGGGTAGATACCACCCAGCTAAAAAATTCATCAAATTGTATAAATAATATTAAATTAAATTTATTATATATTAGGTAAAACCTTGAATTTGATTAATAAAATTAATGTTTAAAATTATAAAAATAATTTTAATTGAATAATGAATTGGTGTGATATTTTAATTTTTATTTATTTAATATATGTCGTGTAATATGTCCAATTTATGGAATTTTGAATTTTCATTTTATTACTTTTATTAAATATATAGAATAAAATAATTTTTATTCTTCTATTTTAGAGGTAAACATTTATACAGATTAATATGTTTATCACGCCAACCTATTGTGTTAGACTCTACTAATATATTTTAGATTATATTTTAAGTAAGCCAAACAACAGTAATTCATTTTAATAGTTACAGTTCTATAGAATATTTTGAATAAAAGTAAATCATATTAAATATAAATGAAATATAATATTTTAAGAATTCAATGATTTCACTCGGTGTTGGATTTCACAGTAATAATTAGATATATTTAAATGTTTTAACCCGAAATCAATTTTAAAAAGAAAAAAAATATAATTTATTAACTTTTGTATAAGTTAAAAATAGTATGTATAAATTAAGAAGAAAAAACATAGAAATTTTATACGAGAGCGTTTTATTAATGTATAAACTGATTTTAATTTATAAAAAACCATTTCTATTTTTATTTAATATAAAAATATTTATGAAGAAAATGTTCAAACACGTTCCTTATTTTGTTATTATTTATCAATTAAAGTTCTAATATTTATGCTTAAAATCTGGTCCTCTTTATTTTCTACATATATTTACGTATATATAATTACTTTTATTAACTATTTATTTCATTGTTTTACATAACTATCTATAAATATTTTCTCTTTTGTATTCATATTTCATAATAATACTATAGAGATGTCAATGGGGCGGGTAGGGTACGGGTAGTAACTCTCTCGTACCCTACCCGCTGGATAAATATTTGCCCCGTATCCGTACCCATATCCGTCGGGTATCCGTTATGCGGGTACCCGTCTATTTTTTTTCATATCCGCGGATATCCACGGGTATCCGCGGGTATTTACAAAAATATTTTAAAAAATAAATATTTAACCATAATTAGTGCTTAGATCAACAAGTCCCCTTTTTCCGATTTATTCTTGAAAAACAAACAAATAAAAAATCACTACCAATTTATATTGTAGTTTATTTTTGAATAAAATATTAAAGAAATTACTAACGTCATCAATGTCCACCTATTGCAACATTGTATAAAGTTTCATGTTGTCCAATTTTAATCTAGAAGAGCCTTAAAACATAAGAAGTTCAGTAAAAATTTTTAACAATCACTTAATTAAAATATCTAAGTAAAAGTATTAATTTCATTACCTTCCATGTTGGTCCATAACCAGTCTTAGAGACACATCAATACCTCCACAGTATATGGAAGTAATTTACTCATTTGTGGAGTAAGAATCTGACCACCATTATTAGATGAAGACTCTTAATATTGTTTACTAATATATACATACACACACATACATATATATATATATATATATATATATATATATATATATATATATATATATATATATAGCGAGTACGGATATCCACGGGTACGAGTACTATGATACCCGTACCCGCCCCGTTAACATGCGGTTTTTGACATCCCTAGTTTTATCCTTAATTATTTTAAAAATTATTTATTTTATAAATAATTTATTTTAATACCAATTTTACCCTTAATTTATTTTATAAATAATTATTTTTAAGAACCTTTTGTCTTAAACCATTATTTTAATATTTTTTTTACATATCTTATATTTTTTTAATTTTACATTTAACAACTATTTTAAAAATTAAAAAATGCAAACAAAGAGACACAACTAGTAATGATAAAGCAAATAGAATCAAATATAAAATTTTAAAAAAGAAAGTTAAAAAAATCCAATTTAATCATATGTCATTAAAAGTATGAGAAGGACATATTTTATAAACATTTTATGAAATCAACACACAATAGTTTATTTTAACGTCTATCATACATCTCGATTATTTGTTTAAAAAAAACACAGAAAATAGTTATTATTTAATTTTAAAAATATTTTATTAACAATATAAATAGTTTTCTAACTAATAAATTATTAGCATTAGTTAGAATATAAAAAAAAAAGTGAAGAATCATCTTAAAATTATGTAGATTTGAATTTAAAAAGGAAAAAGATACAAACATTATTTCAAAAAGAACTAGTTGAAGGGATCAAAACAAAATACCCTACAACTATATGTATTACTATTATTATTTTTAATTCTTCGACTCTCTTGAAAAACCTTTAACAAGTAGTATGAGAGGTCAGCGGCCTGAAAAAATAAGGAGGATCCCATGCATAGGAGAAGCTAACACTAACAAACCCCTTCAAAGGATTACCATTGATAAAAAGGCAAGAATCTCCTTGAAGAGCAAGAATTGATGGACTAACAATTTCAGTAGTTTGAAACCCTTGACATTGTAACTTTATTTGGTTTTGTGTGCAATTACAGTTGTTTTTCACAACTACATTCCACTCAGGTTTTCCAAGTATTGTGTTCCCACTTCTTGTTGACTCAATGTTGATGTTGTTCAAGTTACAATAACAAGACCCTGCAAAATTAATAAATCAAACACATGCATAAAGATAAAATAGTGGTAATGTAAAAAACACGGTAGTTCACAACTATTAAAACTAAATCTCTCTTGATTTACTTTTCTATTCAAGGTACCATTACGTATCATTTTTAAAGTGTTTTGATAAACACAATAATCTTATATCACTTAGGAATGAAACTAAAAGCAATTTAAATATATCTTCCTCCAATCTTTTTAAACACCTTTTAAAACTAAAATCATAACAAAGTTTCAATATCCAAAATAAATAATACTTTATATGCAATAATTGACCCTAACAATATTATCCTAATATATGTAAAATCAGAATACAAAAATTTCTAGTGACAATGAGAATACCCTATCATTATTATATTGATAATAAAAAAGATAGAAAAATGGAGAAATGTTAAAGAAAATAAATTATACCTTTGATAACAAAACTAAGAAAGAGAAGGAAAAAAAGGTGTCTAAAGGCTATTATCATTCTTTGTGAATGACTTGTATGACTCATTTTCCCTAATGAAATTAAATAAGAAAAGTTGTTTTAAGAGTGACTAAAAGGAATTGTGTGAGGACTTCCAATGGTGTGGCATAATGTATTTATAGATTTGTTTACTTGGACTTGGACTGAATTGTACAAAAGATAAAAAATAAAAAATATAATTTTTCGGTAAGTATTTGGCATTTAATATATTTTTATTATATTACTACCATATACATATTCATATATCATATATATATATATATATATATATATATATATATATATATATATATATATATTTTTTGTGTGTGTTTTAT
>Ga0214545_1001964_pt1 | contig 39326 bp, 17 predicted proteins | sample CNSS4metaG_FD_160064 | JGI IMG/M metagenome (GOLD analysis project Ga0214545, IMG submission 160064) | Root nodule microbial communities from cowpea collected in UCLA plant growth center, Los Angeles, California, USA - CNSS4 | ecosystem: Host-associated > Plants > Roots > Nodule | place: USA...
GAGAAATGAACCTTCACATCTAGATAGCATGCTATCTTAATGTCCAGTGGGAATTTTCAAAAAGCTTTCTTAAACAACTTCACCATATTCATAACTCTAAAAGGGAACAAGATAATCCTTCATCACTTGGACTCGGGAATATGATGCTCACACGAACCTACCCGCTCGTGGTCCTGCCTCTACGAACCTCCTCGCTCGTAGTCCTGCTCTACGAACCTCCCCGCTCGTAGTCCTGCTCTACGGACCTGCCCGCCCCGTAGTCCAACACATGTGATCCACAGCCTCGTACCTCCCCGCACGTGGCATCTCTCAGACGTGAGCACGGAACATACGAACCTACCTCGCTCGTATCCCTACGTGAGAGTAACTGGATATGAACCTCCCCGCTCATACCATCACATGTTAACCACCATCATGAACCTACCCGTTCATGGCACAGCATCTCCCGATCCAAGTGTAGCAGCATTGCTCAAACAACACACCAAACAACAAAGGACAACAGCATTTCGGCCAAGCTCGGCCCACACGCCGCCAAGCGAAATCGTCCCAGACCGCCTGGCGGTATCCATTCACCGTCAGGCACCAGCGTCCTTCCAAAGCCACTGTTTTCTCGTCACCACCTGGTAGAGCACACCGTGCCGCCAGGCGCCACTCAGTGCAGTGCTCTCTTACGCTAAGCCTATCGCCTGACGGTTATCAGTGGACCACCAGGTGCCATACCAGAAGCATTCTACAGCTGGTTTTGGCACACTCACTGATTGGTTCAAAAATAGGATAATACCACAAGCATCACTCTTCCCATTCATCAGTACATTATGCAAAGTTACTCAACAATATCACAATCAATTGAATTACTCATAACCATACTCATAGGTCCCTATATTCCCCACAAGAAATTCTCCAAGTTCTCTATTCCAACATAATGTCTCATTCAATTTTGAAGAGATTGCCTAATTCATTCCCTCTGACTTACTCAAGTCTAAAAATGGAATTCCCCCCCCCCTCAACTATCTAGGGCTCACGGTAGAATAGTTGCTTAACGCCATTAACACTAAATTTCAGTCAATTCCCAAGCCTTATGCTTACTAACCTATTACATTGTTCCATTCCGTAATTCTTCATCGATTGACTTACCAAAACACAACATTTCATACTCACCCGTAAATTGCAGATACACTCTTCTTCCACCACATTCTTATATCAGATCATTCATCTTCACTAAAGTTTCCATTGCCTAACTAATCATCAATACATTACAATATACTCCCCTTCCTCTTCTCTTACTCTATAAATCTCCAAAATTTTTCATTAATTAAAGCTTCCTATCAACCCACACATTGATTTTTGCCTCTTCTCGTGTCATTCCATTTCTGCATAGAAACGGGTCTGCATCCTAGCATCGCCTAGCGGCAAGTGTAACGCCGCCAGGTGGCATTCCAGTACCAGATTAGAACTCCAATTTTCCTGCACCTGCGAAGATCCTCAACCGCTGAAGTCGAACCAGTCTCCAATCTCAAAGCCCAATTCGCTCAACATGACTTAAAACACCATCACCCTATTATATCATTCAGTTACTATTCTCATTTCTTCCAATCACATAGCAATCATACCTAACCCACCATTCATACCATTCTTTGATTCCCGTATAAATCTCACATGTCCCCAAACGGATTCTTAATATGCCCAAAACCCCAGAACACATAAAATATCACAAGATTATTCAATTACACGGACATAGAAAATACAATTGTAAATCCCACATGTCATAATTTCAACAGAGTGTAATAAAAACAGCGACAGCATCGCACATCGCCTGGCGGTTCAGCCTCGCCGCCAGGCAGCTCATGCCAGAGAACCCGGAATAGGCTAACACTGATGTGCCGCCTGGCGGCACCTTCATGCTCGCCAGGCAGTTTCTGGGCAAGAACCCAGAAATGTTAAACAAACTGCATAATTAGGCACAGAAACTCATCCAATTCGATTCATTCAATCACAATATAGTTAGCACGAGTCAAAACAAATAAAAACAACTCCCCTTACCTGGATTCCTTGCTAAATTCGAATTGATATGCGTCTCCCTTCACCAAACCTTCCTAGCCTTTGCTTTCCACTCCAACCTTCGTGGTTTCAGCCACACCACTCCCTTTAATCAGCACTAACACTCTGGAAAACCCTTGCCTATGTTGAACTCGAATCCACAGTACTATATCTCTCCTCTAATGAGCTTCTCTCTCACTTATTACCCTAGTTATATGCCCTCAATACCAAAACGAAAATTGTTATTTAAGTTTCATGTTTAATTGTTAATCATGGCCTCAATTCAATTGTTTCTAGCCCTTTAAGTTGCCCCTCTCGGTAGATAGGGTTTTCATGCCTCTTCAATCCCATGCAAAAATAAAACTAAGCCAAAAAGAGAGTTTAATTTGGTTCAATCCCAGCCTTAGGCCCAACTGATTATAGTAGGCCCTTAAACATTAGGACTGAAAAAAAGTGGGTCTTACATTCTCCCCAACAACAAAAAATTTTGACCTCGAAAATTCACCGACGAGATAGTAAGAAAACTATGTTTTCCTCATTTCTTTGACAACCACTACTCGGACACAACTGATATAACGACTCTCACACCTATAGTCACCGAAAACTTTTCCTCTATGCTAAGCGATATGTGTTCAGCTATGTAGATTTGTTTAGTCACTACACTGGAAGTAGCTTCCAACCTGTAACCTTAAAATTGGAATGCTCCTTCATAGTTGTTCAACTATTTTGTATCTGATATACACTCACCTACCATATGTTCTCCACTACCTCTTGTAGGTTTTTATCAAAGTCTCGAATGACTTCAAGTCTTAAACTAAAGCATGTTCTTTATCACTCCACATCACCTTGTTCACTCCTTTATGCATCACTCCACATCACCTTGTTCACTCATTTATGCATCACTCCACTGACTTGATCACTCTTGAGTTCTGGCCTACTGCCCCATATCAACACTCTTGGCCATCATTATCCATGACGACACTCATAACATCTTGCCTCCTTTACTAACTTCAACCAAGGCTAACAAAGCTCACAACTGAGTCATTCCATTTCCAAATTAAAACGTTTTTCTTTTACAACCACCAGATTCATTTTGGCATCTCATCTTTCATTTCTGATCTACTAACTTGTAACCATCCTTTCAAAAAGGCCTTAGAACCATATATTTCCTTAACTTGAAATCTCTAATTTGATATGTACTAATCCACTCTACGATACACCTCGAACTAAGATTGTCCGATTTGCCCCTTTTTCCAAACTCGTTTGAGAAACTCACCCGTTCGTGTCAGGTAACTAGACTAATGAAATCACCTCACACTTTCTCTTCCAAACTCAAACATTTATACTTCTCCACCAACTCTTACTCTTGCCTTGTCAAGCCCAGATCTTGAGTTCCCTTCTTTGGCTAAGCACCTACTCTTACTCCCTTACTTCTAGGTTGGCACCCCAACTCGAAACCATAGTTCAAACCATCTCCTACTTCTCTTGCACAACTTTCTCTGAGTAACTCCACAATTCCAACTCTAAATGATCATTGAACATCCTTAATTGATACTCATAAGAACGACAGTTTTGTTGTTTATAAAGAACTGGTTATCATAGTAACCACTAGGTTATGAGTAAGATAATTCTTCTATTGCACCTCTTACCTTTCATAAGCATCATTTGCCATCATCTCGCTGCGCTACTTTGATCCATACACAAATTCACTTCTTTGTTTACTCAAAATGATGATCCTTTCATGTCTACTATGACAAGGAAACAATCATTGTTGAGAAACCTTCCTCACAACCTCTATAAAACCTGCAAAACTCTTTAAACTCCCCTTATAACAGCCTTAACATTCCATTTTCTCAACAAGGTACCCATCCTTTTAAAACCATATGTCTTATTAGTCACCTTAGTCAATATTCTTCTTGGATGGTTTGACACACCACAACTTCTTTTTAAAGATTCACCAAACTTACGGTTATTCTGGTGGTTATACTGAGTTTATACCATTATGTCTCCAACAACTCTTTCACTTGCTTTTCTTACTTCACACTCCTAGCATAAACCATCCAATTAAAAACTATTAGCACAAGTTCAACTCCATACACAAATGCAAAAGTGAACTTCACCACTCCAAAGCAAAAGCTCTAATATTTACTTCAGAATAAATCTATAAACTCTTTTACTACTGAGATCCTTTGCATCTATCATTCGCTTTCCTTTGTCATATAACTCTGATTCACATGAAACCCTGCCCTCACCTTTCAGCTTGATCCACACCATTTACACTACCACTGACTTATCTCTCTAAATCAAAGGATACCACTTCTTTGAGGATCACATCTCTTAAAAATGAGATTAAGAGAGCAACTTATTCACCCTTGAGATTATGTCCCAACCTTGCAAAGGAAACAATTCAAATTGGCTTTGAACTTACATCCTTTGATCACCATGAAACATGAGACACGCCCTAGTAAACTTCACTTGGTCGTAACTATAGCAAACCACCATCTCAACTCTAACTCCCTCTTGCAGGTAGCCATGACTCCTTTACCATATTGGCGACACCAAGAAGTATACAACCCCAAACAAAACCAAACCCATATCCCAAGCATCACTTTTATACCTTGTATCCTTGAATTTGATCATTTTAGCTAATCACTCCAGCACCAACTATCTCATACACCATTTAAATTACTTCAGACTTTTCTTCTCCTTTCATTCTTTAGTGTACTTTACCCCCAATAGCTTTTTCCATTCCTACAAGATCAAACTTAATGGTATGCTTATTCTTCCAACACTTAAATTTCCCCGCCTCAACCCAAGGTCAATTGTTCTGCTCATGTGAACTACTTTTCCTTGAAACATCCTACTATTAACTCCAAAGACCAATCATCCCCTTCTGACTATCTAACCTAGTATGAAACCTTTATGCCACTTCATCCTTATCCACATATTATTTTTCCCTCTACTTAGGAAACATCATTTTATTTGTCTGATCCGTAAGCTCTGCTCCATCATAGCCTCCAACTAGAGATTTGTCGTCTTTTTACACTTCATGGTCTTTATCTTTCTTAGCTTGCTTGATGCCAAGCAATGTCATTATTTTCTGCAACCTAGGATATGCCAACTGCTTCTCTTCCACCAATCTAAGGAAGCACTAGATATGGCCATATGACTATATCTAGTGACAATTCTCTTAACATTGCATGTATTTGCATAACTCTGAACCTCGGCATTGCCAGGATGTAGAACCAAGTTGATTTTTGTAACATCCCGACTAGATATTACGGATTTAAATAATAAAATAAAGAAATAAGTAATAAAACTTCATTTATTATAACTTATGTTCCCAAAACGCGGGAAAATTAAAACCGTATAGTAGTAATAAATAATTTCAAAACCTCTACTATAACTGAAACATAACAATCCATAATAAAAACCAAGTTTAATAATATAAAATATTACAATTGTTCCAAAACATAATAAAACTCTGATAAAAAAACTTCTCCCAATACTAGCCCCGCTCCGTCTTTAGGTCTCACCAGATCCACCTGCAATATCATCTACTCCCGTGTACTGCGTACACGATCATCGCCAAACACAAGCCGATAGGATGAGCTAACAAATTCCACACATATATAAATATTGCACAGTTATATATATCACACAAACACACCAAAGGAATTTATTCTTTTGATCCCATACCACATGGCCACTACCATAAAAAATCGTGTTCTACGTCTTCTAGCGATTACCCCAAGATGTCTTGCTGCCATACCTACCGGCCACAACCGATAGAGCACGTGCGGGAAACCATGCTACAATCACACACCGTAATGCCAAGTGGAGTTCCCAAATACGAACATAGTTCGTAACGTCCCAAGACTACCAAACTCGTCAGCTAATTACTGAGGAGGGCAATCCATCTAGACCCATCCGTACTGGCCACAACCAGCACACTCACACCGGCAACACTCGCCAACCTGAGCTCAACTCAAGGGTTCCTCGTGTTCATCCGCCATCCCGAGCTCAACTCGAGGGATGCCATTCTGAGCTCAACTCGAGGAATGCCACGTGCTTAACCACTATCTCGAGCTCAACTCAAAGGATATGTTCCGAGCTCAACTCAAGGAACACCAGCAAGCCGACCTTTAAGGCATCACTAAAAATTTGTAGATCACGCACGTCAAGAAAAAGAAACCCAATACCGCTGTAGTACAATCGCCTGGCGGGGGACACGTACCACCAGGCGTTGCACGCTTCCAGACCGCTTGAAATGTATGATGAGTCAAACCTTTGTTCACATTAAATAATTGAATTTTAAGAATTTAATATTATTTTTGCACTTAAGAAGTGATATTAATTGCATCATATATGTTTGGATAATCTTAAGTTTAATAATGCAACTAGAATTTAATTTAAGTCCTTAAGAATGTAAATAAAGAATATTTTCATTCATAAATTAAGTCCCAGAAATAAGAATTTTTGGAGAGAAATAGTTCAGGTACTAAATACACCCCTAATTCTCATGTTTACACCTCCCCTTTTTCAATTGGATTATCTATTTCTGAAAAAAACCATTTCTGGAGCTAATTGCACCCCTTGTTTTCAGGTTTACACCCCCTTTTTCCAATTGGAATAACTTTTTCTGAAAAAAGACAATTCTGGAGCTAACTACACCCCCTGTTTCAGGTTTACACCCCTTTTTTTCCAATTCTTGTTCTGCATCCCTCCTTTGTACTAAGTTGCACCCCTAATGTCACTTAAACTCCCGTCCACCAGATTTTACCACATGGTAATCCTTCACTTAATAAAATAGCCACTCACAGTTTGCCACATCATCAATCCTCCACTAACTCAAATCACCAATTAAAACATGCCACCTTATCACTCTTTCTCCTTCACACAACCAAAACCTAACCTTAATCTCCTTATTCTCTCTCTTCCGCACCAACCCACTCCACAGTCGCCACACTCCGCAGCCACCACGACCACGTTCGGCCACCATTGCCCACGCTGGAAAGCCATCGCCCGTTGCACCCTCGTCGGAAACCTCGCCACCGTTGCTGCACCAGTGGTCCGCGATAGCTGCGTCTTCTCTGCACGTCCCGCAGCCACCACCACACTATGATAGCTCTCGCAGGGACGGCGGCCACCATCTTCCGCAACTTCCGCGCCTCCCTCGGCCTTCGACATGTACCATACCGGAACTGCAGCCCCCATTTTCACATCATGACGGAAACACCATTGCAGCGGCATTAGCGAGACATGCGGCAGCCAACGCGAGCTTTGCTACGTCGTTCTCGCGCCACCATCGTCACGCTTAAGCCGGGACGTCGCCACCGTCGTGCTCCAGGAGCTCGAACCTGTCACTTCCGCATCGTCATCGAGGTGCGTCTCGTCCACGGCCGCCTGGCCGGAAAATGCACCAACGCGAAGCCATCGTTGCGGCCTCAATGTGCAAACACCTGCACTGCGCACCAGATCGGCAGATCAGAGAAGAAGAAAGAAAGCAGCACCTCTGACGTTGTATCACATGCACTTCTTCACGCTGCGTGCAGTTTGGATCTGCAACTACCGCGTCACCTTGAACCTGCAGTTGCGTATTCTCCATCGCGGTAACTCTTCTAGCACGAGAAAATGCTAAGTCCTGACGAGCACGCCCCTACAATAGCAGTAGTTCTTCACCATCACTGCAACAACAACAAGCTCAACGCCGATCATGTCCTCCACCGGATAAACCATGGCCACCAACGGATCTGCATAGCGCACCTGTCGACAACCATCCTAACAGTCAAACCCTAATTTTGGAAGTGAAAACTGATTTGGGAGAGACTGCTATGACACGTGACAACCTCGCACTGAACAATCAAAGAGTTAACACTGGTCAACTCTGGTCAACTCTGGTCAAGGGCGGTCAACAGTGGTCCAACAGGATATTTTACACTATATCTGGCAGGTGGTCCCTCTATAGGAACCCTAAAATTGCCTAAAAGAAGGAAAGAATCGTCTGGCGGCAATTCATCGTCGACCAGACAATTTCTGGAAATTCCCAGAAACAATAAATTAAAAGGAATAAAATATCAATCATGTTCATACCAAATTCAGGATACCAATTAGAATTAAATTAATCGACGCATGAAATTACCCTATTTAGCATGCCAATCAAATTAAAATTAAAGTTAATGCGTAAAGCTCCCCTAACTTGTATTCCTTTGCTAAAAATGGAGATTCTTGGGAGTTCCTCTTTGATCACTCTCCAATTTCGTATTCATCTAACTATGACACAAAGACAAGCACAGAAACCTTCTTCTCACCCAAAATTTGTCTTTTAATGATACCTTAATGGTAGATTAATGCACTAAAACGAAAATTGTCATTAACTAGAGTTTAATTACCATTCAAGGTCCATTTAGAGGTTGTTTTCCAACCTCCCTTTGCTGCCCATTGTCAACTAGGGTTTCTCTACCTTTCACCTTCATGCCAAACTAATTTTAGTTTTAAAAAGAAATTGAATTTGTATCTATTAAGGTTCGAACCCATACCTACACCAATGTTAATTCCCTAACAACCATTTAACCAATTCATATTTCGTGATATTTAATATAATTCTATGATTATATTATCACTCAATATGATAAAGCATATTATTAAAAATAATAATAAATTAAATAACACATAGTTGGCATACATAGGACTCGAACCTAAGTCCTCTTATATAATTAAATACTCTCAACCACTTGAACTAGTACTTTTTCATATCATATAAATCAATAATTAATGCCTTAAAGGCTCTCATTACCCGTATTTATTAATTATTTATTTATTTAATTATTTAATTTTCACGGGTCTTACAATTTTCCTCAAACGTTGTTACACTTGTATCCACTGATATCTTCCATATGTTCTAACCCCTAGATTCAACTCATTTTTGAAACCTTGTGGTATTTGATCACATACTTGTCCTTGAAGCTCCTTTAGTCCAAACGTTGCTAAACTCCAACATCTTTTCTCAGACTACTAACCCAAACTTAGCTTTCCTTGCTCAACGATATACATCTCACATCAACCTTCTATCTCTGAGGCAAGAAGTTGTCTTGGAGGCCTCATCCAGCACTTGTAAAGGTAAGCAGACCAAGTTAACATTGAATTTGCATTCCCTTATCTTCGTAAACACCAGACACAAAACACAGAGGCGTAACAAGACAAACTAGAACATACAAAGCAACACTCCATCATCTACAGGCAACCAAACCTTTTGTTTGTCACCCATATTTCCCCTAACCATTAGAATTAAGAAAGGAAAACAACATTTAATCTACTCATGAGTGTGCACCCTCATTACTTTATCAAGGTGCTTTCTGTTCTTAAAACTGTTAGTTTTACTGACAAACTCGACTAGACTTGACTACTTAAGCCCGCGAGACATGACAAACCCACAACCTCAGTTCGTCCTAAGGACGAACTGCTCTGATACCATAAATGTAACGTCCCATTTAATAGATAAACTTAATTAAATGAAATGTCACAATGAATAATATAAGAAACAAGTCGTGGAGTATAAAGGCTACTCCTTACAAATATCCAAGGCACTAAAAGGGGATACCGAGGCACACCACGATGCCAATATAGGACAGAGTACAAGGATCAACAGTATTCAAAATAATTGCCCAAGAGACAGACAAATACATGGGCTACAACCCTAAAAGAAACTTGGACAGCGGAATCCAACCCAAAGCTAAGCAGTGAAATCTCCATCACCTGACGACCACAAAGAGTTCTCACATCTGTTCACATCAATAAATTGATGATCATCGCAAAAAGAGAAAACCACACAAAGCACATACAAAAGAGCAGAAAGGGTAAGCTAGAGTAGAAAATGATTTTATTATACAATTGCATACATTTTCATAGTTCAAGATACATACATCAACCAATCATGTGATGACTCGCAACCAATACACTAAGACTCAAGACACGACTTATCTGAATACATATAATTAGTCGGATTCACCGGATGTTTGCACTTATGGTGGCCTCTACTACTCTACCGAGCTAATTGTCAATGGGTCTCATCCTGCCACTCACAAGGTTAGCCTTAAAGTGTCCTAGACCTCCTGCTACTCTCACCACTTGAGTCAGTACGCTCAACGTGAGACTAACTGACTCTTTAGAGTGTCAAGATGCAATCTTTACCTTAAATCCTTACTAAATTATATAATGAGGCACCACTAGGAAACTCCCACTAACAGGGGTTATGGAATTACGTCCTGACCAATGAGGCACCACCACACAACAAACGTGGAATTACGTCCTGACCAATGAGGCACCACCATGAGATTTCACCTAGAGTTTCCATGGAATTATGCCCTGACCAATGAGGCACCGCCATGAAACTATCGTGGAATTACGTCCTGACCACACCAACATCATGTTCCATGAATCAATATAAAATCATTGCTCATACCAATTTCATGCCACTTTCATAACCAACCATCCCATACATGTCACATGCCAAGATCATGTCAAACTTATCAATTACAACCCATAAACCATTTTACTCATTCATATTAACTCATCTCATGCTTTAACATAGCAATCCAACCAATCATGTGGCAAACACCCAAGAACAGCGAAGATAACAGATCTTGGGCACACTCTCGCTCAGGCTAAAAGGCCTCGCTCAAGCAAGAGGGCTCTCTTGCTCAGGCGAGCTCCTTTCGCCTAGGCGAGAGCTCGAAAAGTGGGAACAGTGGCCTTCGCGTTCCCTCACTTAGGTGAGACCTCCTCGCCTGAGCGAGATGGACTCTTGCTCAAAACAGGAGCTCGCCGCCTGAGCGATAGCTCGCGCAAGTTCTAGGGAGCAACTTCTAGTACTCTCGCTTGGGCAAGACTAGCTCGCTTGGGCAAAAATACCAGAGTTCCCCACTGTTCACGCGTGCAACAGTCAGTCGTTTGAACCAAATGATATATTAATAGATTTCCAATCGAAATCGAATAGAGCAACAACAAGGCCATACAATCATGAAATAGAACCAAAACAAGTAGAGAATCGAATAAACAAACGAAACCCTAGCTTCCCTTATTTGGAAAGAGCTAGTAAAAGACTTTGACACCTAAGCCAACGAACACAACAGCTCCAGGAGCAGACTCGAGAGCTGAGAATAGCGGTACAGAAAGAAAACAGGGTTACTATGGTGAACCCTAACAGGAACCACGAAAACAAGCTTAGAATGGAGAGAGTACGGTTCAAGAACTAACTTACGCAAGACGGGAGTGAGCTTTTGAGCTGGCGTGACCAAGGGGGAACCAAACCCAAGCAGAGCTTCTATTGAGAGGAAAATGGAGTGTTTGAGAAACTGATTTTCTGAAAGTGAGCAGAAAGTGAGTGTTAAGCTGGTTTAGGGGCTTTGGACTCCCTATGGACCAGCCTTAGGCCCAACTGATTAAAGTAGGTCTTTAAAGATTAGGACTGAAAAAAAGTGGGTCTTACACTTATAATAAAAATAAATTTGATATTTGTAACTAAAAGTTGAATTTATTATTTAATAATTTAATTCAAATTTTATTTTTTAATTTCACAGAATTTATTTTTCCATTTTATAGTAACGAACAAATTTATCATTTAATTGATAAAACTTAAAAAGATATTATTAAAAAAATATAAATCAATGTTATTATCATTTATTATTATTTATTACGAATCATTCTATTATTATTATTATTATTATTATTATTATTATTATTATATTTACTTATATCTTTTTATTATCATTGTTTTTATACCTAAAAGTCCTTTAAATTTAACTTCAAATTTAAAATATAAATAATATTATAAATGAATGAAAATTAATAATGTGGAAAATAATTTTTAAAATAACATAACTGATTTATAATAGATTATTTCAAATCACTTGTTTAATTAGGTACTGATACTCTTTAGTAAAAGAAAATTTAGATACAATAAATATATTTACTTTGAAAACAATAATTCCTTTAAACTATATTTATATAAAAAAAATGTATTTTTAACTTTTTACCTAAAAATCTTGATATAAAACATGATGAAGTAAATTCAAATATTATCATTTTATTATAAGAAAATAAATTTGATATTTGTAATTAAAAGTTGAATTTATTATTTAATAAATTAAATTAAAATTTTATCTTTGAATTTCACAGATTTATTTTTTCCATTTTATAGTAACGAAAAAATTTATCATTTAATTGATAAAACTTAAAAAATATTATTAAAGAATAAATATCAATGTTATTATCATTTATTATTATTTATTACGATTGTTATTATGTTTACTTATATTATTTATTGTTATTTATATTTATATATTTGTTATCATTTATTATTGTTTATATTATATATATATATATATATATATAATTCACTATAAGAAAATTTTTGTTTTGCTAGAAAAATTAGCAAGGAAAAATATTTGTAGCTAATCTCTAGCTAATTTGCAAGAAAATAGAGAATGAGAAAAATTGTAGCTTGTTCATAGCAAAATAGTTACATATTCACCATAACTTATATTTGTAGTTAATCTCTCACTAATTTACTAGGAAATAGTGAATAAATAAATTTATAGCTGTTTCGTAACAAAATAGCTACAAGTTTACTAGAGTATGTATTTATAGTTAATCTCACTAATTTGTGAGAAATAATGAAAAAATAAAATTGTAACTTATTCATAGTAAAATAGCTACAAATTTACTCTAACATGTATTTGTAGCTATTTCTTCTCAATTAAAATTATATTAAATTAAAAATTAAAATAATTTTTAATTGAAATATCTATTTTTAAAATTTAAATATTTTAAAATTATTGTTAATTTAAATATTCTAAATCAATTTTAATTTAAATATCTAAAATTGTTACTTTAAAGATAATCGTATATATTGAAATATAGAATATAGAATATAAATATCAATAAATAAATTAGAATATATTTATCTCACAAAAATATAAAAGAATTCATCACAATCGAGCTATAATAAATATTGAGTAATATAACAAATCTTAATAATATAAACCTTAATCATTAATTAAAACTAAACAATAAAATAACACAAAAACATTAGATATATAAACTTTAATTGTAGTAAAAGAATTATAAATTTAAGAAAATATAAACTAAACAAAGAAAAAATATACTTGATACTTTAACTAAAACATTATCATATCTCTTTAGTAAGATAGTTTACAAAATTTTTAAAAAATTCCAATGTTTTATTTAGATTTGGTTATTTAGAAAAAATATTTTTTATTTGTTCACTAAAAATACTAATTTTTATTAGCGGTTGATTTGGAAGGGTTATATGAAACAATTGGAAAGAGAGAATGTGTTAGGATTTTTTAACGGCTAACGAGATTTATATTATTTTAATATTTTTAATCTTTTACACTTCTTTCTTCGTGGTTATTTTTGTCAATTTTTTTTCATAAATATGTTTCAGTGATCTTTCAAAGGACGAAAGAGAAATGCATTCGAGTGTGCGTGAAGATCAAACCATAGACGACGAACTGCTCAAGCTGTAGCGACAATTCGACTACACGCAGCAAGCCAAGTCGATCATTCGATAAATGTCGTTGAATTGGTCCAAAAAATACTTCATCTATTTCGAACTTCTCCACACCGTTTCCGGCAAAGAGTACATCATCCTCATACGCTCTATCTACTTCTTCTTCTGTCGATTAGGTTTCATTGCTTGCAATTTTCATTTTAATGGATTATAATTGATTATATTCCATCGCCTCGTTCACTGAGTTGTGATAATGCTTAATCTTAATCAAACGTTTATTAAAGCAATTGCGCATGTTGTTAGGATCAACTGAGGAATGAGATGGTGGCTGAGGTGAAGAGATTAGGGCGCGTTTCATTGATTGATCTCATTTACTCTACTGGAGTTGACTTGTACTACATGAAGAAGCAGGCGCAGGAAAATATGTAATGCTTTTCATGTTTCTTTTCCTTTCTGTTCTCTTGTTTCTTTTCCTTTCTCTGTTTCATTATTGCCTTGGTAATGTCCATTTGTGATCTGATTTATTTTCTTGTACTTATGCTTCTGTCAATACATCCCCTTCTGGTCAAACTCAGGCCAAGAAATCAATACATCAAGTAGTTACATTTGCTATTGCTGCCTTATGAAGGGAACCTGAAGAATAAACCACTGAATAAGATTCTTTATTGTGTTTTGTGTTTTGTTTCTGTCACAAAGAGTACTAGAGTCTTTTCCAATAAAAAGTTTATTGAAATAAAGATGATTTCTTATTTACCATATCCAACAGGGTATATTTTCACGTATGGATTACCACTCTTGCTTTTGTCACTGTTGAATTGAGGGAATTGACAATTTTAACATAACTATCATCATCGCCTTTTGAACATAACTAGTTGGGGAAATTCAACTAGTTTTGGTGATGTTCTATTTCAGTATTTTCTCTTTACCTTAGTCCTGTTTTTACTAACCTGACTTTGACTAACCTTACTAACCAGATTCCCTTTTGCTGACCAGTTTACACTAACAATTTGTTAAATAGTTCCAGCTTTTCATTTTGATTTTTAGTTCTAACTTTGTCTTGAATTTCTATTTTGCAGGTACCTATTAGAATTACATAAAGCCACGCTAGTTCTATATTATTTACTTGCCTAGTTTTAATTTTCAGCTTTACTAGTGTTCAGTTTAGCTTGATAATCATAGATAGTATTATAGTACTTTTAAATTCTAGTAATTAATTTGTTATTGTTACTTTTAACATGTAAGAATAGTTAAATAGAATTTTAATTCATTGTTTTTAGTTTCAGCTTTAAATTTGTTTTGTTATATTAAGTTGTCCTAGGTTTAAGTAGTTGAAATTTTTGTTAGATGTTTAATGGAAATCCTACCCACACTCTAATATAGAGATAAATTCGAGATTGGTGAAGAGATGACCAAGTTGTGTCCAACATGGTACTAACCATTTGATTGACTAATATATGATTAGAAAACTTTACGTAAACAAAGAGATAAATTCAAATTAAATGTAAACCTCAATTTATCAATTAAAAATAGTTAAATTATAACATATATATATATATATATATATATATATCATTTCATCATGTCAGTTTTATAAATTATTTATAGTTTTTTTAATGTTGGCATTTGGGAATTAGTTTTTTTAATGAAAAATTAGGATTAGTTAACTTATTTAAGGAATCTTAAAATTATTTTATACTTTTATAAATTATTTAATTAATTTGTTAATAATATATTTAACATATAAAATACTTGATTCTATTTGTTTATTTTAAGAACTAATTTTCATAATTTAATTCTTTAAGTATTAGTATTAGTAAAATTAATAAATTATTTCCAAATTGTTTTGTAATTTATTAAAAATAAATTATTTCCTAAACCCTAAATAATTTATTAATTTAAAAATAATGTAAAACAAAATTATATTAAAATTTTATTATAAATTTTATTTGCGATATTTCTTGTTATTGTAATTAACAAAACAATATTCTTGTTATTGTAATTAACAAAACAATATTTGTAAGAGATTAGTTATAGATTAGCCATACCAGAATTGCGATAAATTAGCTACGAATTAGCGATAACAAAATTTCGAAAATTAACTATGGATTAGCGACAATAAAATTGCAAGAAATTAGCTATGGATTATGTAAGGTCCACTTTTTCTACCCTAATTTAAAAAGGGCTGTCCCATGTGAGTTGGGCCTAAGGGTTGGCCCAAAGGGAAAACAGACCCTAAGTCTGCCCTAATCCTAACCCTCTTACTCACTTTCAGAATCTGCCCTTTTGTTCTAAGAACTGCAGTCGTTACTCTGCTAGGGTTTGGAATCGTCATCGCCTAGCAAGCTCAGCCTCATTCTTCCATTCCGCGTAAGTCTCTCCCAACTCAAGCTCTATGTTCATTTTGTCTCTCCCTTATGTTCTCAGTTAGAGCTTTCTAATGAGCTCGTTTTGGAACTTGTCCCACTGTTTTTCAGTTCGCGAAGTTGTTCCTTAAGCTATTGTCCTTCACTGTTCGAGTATCAAAGCCTTAGTTAACGTTTTCCAGGTACGGGGAAGTTAGGGCTTACTGTTTTATTTCGTGTTCTTATATGCTTGGTCTTGTTTCGTGAGTTGAATGTTGGGTGCCATTATAATCCGTGTAGGAGCTGCTAAAAACATGTTTTGGTCTATTTGGATGCATCTACTTGCGTGAATAGTGACGGGTTCTGGTTGTCTCGCCCAAGCGAGTACATCTCGCCTAGGCGAGATTAGTAGTAACTCGCCTAGGCGAGATTAGCAGTAACTCGCCCAGGCTGCTTGAGCGAACGGTCGCCCAGGCGACGAGCACCAGTTTTGAGCGAGAACCCATCTCGCTCAAGTGAGGTGGTCTCGCCTAAGCGAGCGGGCGCGACACTGCCTTTGTTCCTGACTCGAGCCCTCGCCTAGGCAGAGCGTGCTCGCCTAAGCGAGGGAGACCTCTCGCCTGAGCGAGACCCTTCTGCCTGAGCGAAGGGCTGAGCGAGGAGTATGTATGTTGACGGATTTCCTTATTCTTGGATGTTGAATATATGTATGAATTGTTTATGCCCTTCTAAGTATGAATTGAGTGGCTTTGCATGAATAAGATGAATGATGAATTGTGATTCATGAGTTTTAACATGATGTGAGTGTGCTTTTGGTATGGGATGATTCATGGAATTAAAGTGATGTGTTGGTATGGATTTGGCATGAGACATGAGTGAAGATTGGTTAATGAACGTGGCATGATGTCGGTATGAAACACACTCCTACTTTTGTGGTTTGAGATTGGTGAATGAAAGAGATTAACATGGGATACAACTGAGGATGGAATTGCCAAGGTTGGCATGGGATATTTACATATGTGTGTGTTGAATAATTACTTGTTTTGATAATGTTTTGGTCTGTGGTCAGTGCGTAATTCCTTGAAATCCCTAGGTGGGGTTTTTCAGGGTTGTGCTTCAATGGTCGGGACGTAATTCCATGGCCCCTGTTAGTGGGTATCCATGGTGGTGCCCCATCTATATAACTACGTAAGGATTCAAGGTAAGGTTGCATCCTAACACTCTAAGGAGTCAGTTAGTCTCACCTAGAGCGGATTGAACCCTGTGGTGAAAGTAGCAGGAGGCCTGAAATTCATAAAGGGCTAACCTTGTGGTGAGGGAAATTGATTCATTGTAACACTTGTAACACATAGCTCGGGGGTGAGCAGAGGTATCCACCACAAGTGCAAGCATCCGCTGAATCCGACCAGGTTATATGTATCCGGATGAGTCGAGTCGCGTCTTAGTGTATTGCTTGAGAAGTCATAACATGCTTGGTTGATATGTGTATATGGAGTGGTGAATATGTATTTGATCGTTTGGATAAAAAATTTTATGCTCTAGCTTACCCTACTTTTATTGTTGTGTGTTCTGTTGTGTGGTACTCTCTTTTGCGATGATCATCAACTTGTTGGTGTGAGCAGATGCGAGGAACACCCGTGAACAACAGGGAGGTGGTGGTTTCGCCGCATAGTCCGCTTGGACTGGACTTTAGTTCTTTGGGCTTTTATTTAGGGCTTTAGCCCATGTATTACGACATGCTTTAATACTCTATCTGTATCTGTCAGACTCTTCAACTGGTTTTCTTTCGGCATCATGGTGTGCCTAGCTTTGTAGGGGTGGTGTTAAGTAGCCCAAGACTGCGTTGTTGTACTTTTTTGTGTGGCGTTTCTTTTAATTACGTTTATAAATTAAATGGAACGTTACAGATTAGCGACAACAAAATTGCGATAATTAGCTACAAATTTATAAGAGCAAAGTTGTGAGAAAATAGTTACGGATTAGCGAGACCAAAGTTGCGACAAATTAGCTACGAATTTGCGAGAACAAAGTTGCGACAAATACGCTACGAATTAGTGAGAGAAAATTTGCAACAAATTAACTACGGATTAGCGAGAAAAAAATTATGACAAATTAGTTAAGGATTAGAGAGAGAAAAGTTGTGACATATTAGTTACAGATTAGCTAGAAATTCTAAAACTTCATCACTTAATTTTAGTGAGGTATTAGTAAGGAATTAGAGACAAATTAGCTATAGAATAGCGAGGGATTATATCTCTTCCTAATTAGCTACCTAGATTTACCTACGGAACATTTTCTAGCAATTCCATAGTTAATCTATAGCAAAAGTTGTTAACGAGGAATTAGCTATGGATTAGCTAAGGATTAGCTAATAAATTTTTTGTAGCTAATATGCAATTCTTTATAATGATTTAAAGTTAATGATGATATCTGCAAAAAGAAAATTATTAATTTTAACTAAAAAAATTAAATATTTTCATTACCATTATTTTTATACTTAAAAATATATAAAAATTTTCATATTTAACTTTTGAAATTCTCAATAAATAAATAAAATTCATCGATGTTTGAAACTTTTTCTCATGAATAGGTAATTTAATTGTTTAATTGGTTCCGAAATCTAGAAATTTTAAGTTGATGCAAAATATCATGATAAAAGCCCAATTTACGTATTAACATCGAAATACTTATTTATATATTAAGACCAGTGCTGGTCGTCGTGTTTTATTTTTGTTTTTTTGTTTTAATTTTATTATAACAATTAATATAATTATTATTATTATATTTATTTATATAAATAATTTGTTTATATAATAATATTTAAATCGAGATTGATAATATTGAAATAGTTAAATAATTAATTAATTTAAATTTAAATTATGTTAAAATATTTAATTTTACATAGATCTGTAAATACTAAGATGTATAATAATTAAATGTTATTATATGGATATATTTTGTAATGTTGAAATAAATGGTTAAATGAAATTATTATTATATGTTGAGAATAATATATAAAATAATGATTTTGTTTAAGAATTTAATTTTAATAATAAATATAGATGTTTAAAACATAAGAGAGACCCATGTTTCGTTGTTTTTTGTTTTTTATTATGTTGGTATTTATTAAGTGGCGAGAACTTGGACAAATAAATTAAATTATTATTACAAATAAATTATTATTTTTAATAAAAAAATCATTTTCTCTCTTTATTTTTTCAACTCAAAACAATTATACATGATAGTACAATTCAAAAAATATGATTATCATTCACCATCATATTATAATATGAGACCACAAATAATTTTTTAAGTGCATTTGATATGAATCATTTTATATAACCTTTTACTTCATCAATTTGATTTGATAGGTATTGTCAAATTTGATGACGTTTGTCTGGATCGCATTCTACTGAATTTTCAGATTCATTATATGTGTAACTCTAGGAACTTTGATTATTTTTAATTTTGTTCAATTATTGGATTCTCAAGAAATTTTTCTAAGTTTAGTTGAAGTAAACGCATTTTTTTTTATCTTCATCACATGCCTTTCTCTTTCAAATATAAATTTATCAACTCTCACCGATTTAAAAAAAAAACTAAAATCTATCTTCACAAATCACAATTATCACATTGCAAAACATAACAAAACTCATACCACTTTAATTAAATAAGCATCATTATATAAAGAAGACACAAAATTCCTAAATTTCATAATTTAGGGTTATACTAATTATGGGAAGAATATAATTAGAGTTCATGTCGATCTCAATAATTTCTAAAATTATAATTAGGGTTCGCACTAATTTAGGAAAACTTAATTTGGGACAAATATCGTAACAGGATAATAGTAAATCTAACATAAATAAATCATAATAAGATAACCTTGATATGTGAAAAATCATGTAAGAATATGTATTTCAATCTCTCTATTGTCCAATCTTAGTTTCCCAAACTATCATTTTGTCTTTCTTTCTCCTCTCACACTTTGATGATGACTTAGTGTATGAAATATCCTTATTGTCGAAGACAAATACCTAATCTCTGATTAGAGACACGTACCTAATCTCTTTTGTTAACCAACATTTTCATCAAATTGATTTTTATTTTATTTTTTATAATAATTTTCATAGTATAAAATTAATATAAATAATAATATATAAATATAATAAAATATTAAAAAATTAAATTAAAAAACTTCGGGGAAACCACAGTTCCTTTGGTCATAGCTATGTTCCGTCCTTATATATATTGTAAATGAAAATATGTAGTTGTTGAAATTAAAATTAAGCCATTAAAATTTAATGATTAATACCAATACTATTAATACTATTATAAGTTCAAATAACAATTGTAACACCCCATTTAAATAATAACTTTAATTTAAATGAAATGCCACACAGATAGAAATATAGAGACGAGTCCTAGAGTATAAAAGCTACTCCTTACAATATCCAGAAAATGCTAGGAGAGACCAAGGCACACAACGATGTCGGACATAAACGAAATCCAAAGACTTAACAATAGTTGATAGAGTATTAAAGAGTAAAGCAGTACATGGGCCATAGCCTTAAAGAAAAGCCCAAATAAAACATGAAGTCCAACCCAGGTAGTCTATGCAGCGGAATCATCTCTTCCCTGTTGACCTCGAGTACCTCTCGCATCTGCTCACATCAATAAATTGATGATCATCACAAAAGGAGGAGAACCACATACAGAGCAACCAAACAAGCAAAAGGATAAGCTAGAGTAGAAAATAGTTTATCATGTAGTCACATGCTAACACAATCCAAGCAGGGTATATCATCCAAACATGTTATGACTTCTCAAACAATATACTAGACTCAGACTCGACTCATCCGGATACATATAATCTAGTCGGATTCAACGGATGCTTGCACTTGTGGTGGATTTTCATGCTCACCCCCGAGCTAAGTGTTATAATGTCTCAATCCCCCCACACACAAGGTTAGTCCTCAATGAGTTTCAGACCTCCTGCTACACTCACCACAAGAGTCAGTCCGCTCTAAGTGAAACTAACTGACTCCTTAGAGTGTCAGGATGCAATCTTACCTTGAATCCTTACCAAATTATATAGATGGGGCACCACCATGAACTCCCACTAACAGGGGTCATGGATTTACGTCCCGACCACTGAAGCACCACCATGAGGTCTCACCTAGAGGCTCATGGGTTTACGTACTGACCACATACCAATCATACTCAATCAATCAAGAAGGATTTATCATGCATATATATATATATATCTCATGCCAGCCCTTTATAATCAACCTTTTTCATATTCCAGGTGAATCCATACCAACTCATCATTCTTAATCCATGAATATAGAATTTCATCTCATACCAATACCATGTCACTTTAATATCAACCTTCTCATTTAAATCACATGTCAAGATCATACCAAACCCATCATTCACAACTCATGAACCACATCACTCACGCATAATCATTCATCTCATGCTTTTAACATAACAATTAAAACTCAAGCAAGTGCCAACCATCCAAGAACAGAGAAACGACAAGATATCACATTACCCTCGGCCAGCTCCTCGCTCAGGCTGAAGGGTCTCGCTCAGGTGAGCTCCCTTCGCCTAGGCAAGAGCTCGACAATATGGAACAGTGGCAATTCGCACTAGCTCGCTTAGGCGAGATCTCCTCACTTGAGCAAGGCATTCTCTCGCTCAAAACCAAGATGGCCCGCCTGAGCGACAGCTCGCGCAGAAGGCCTGGGCGAGCCTCTACCAGTCTCGCTTAAGCGAGACTAGCTCTCTTGGGCGAGACTATCAGTTCTTGCCCATGTTCTCACCTGTAGCAATCACATTTTCGCACCAAACAACAATACAGGCATTTCGCATGTTCACAGTAACATATAACTCATACAACACCAAACAAAATCAAGAATAGGTCAAAAGTCATCTAAAACCCAAAACTCTAACTTCCCTTACCTGGAAATAAGCTAGCAGAATATCCCGACGCAACCTCGACACTGAACAATGGAGCGCAGCAGCTCTAGGAACAAAATAAGAAGCTGGAAAAATAATGGAACAGAACAAGACGAGGTCATTGAGATGTGGAAGAGCTTGAGTTTGCTTGGAGAGGATTAGGAATCAAACCCTAGCAGAGGTTCGCAACTGCTCAAAAAGAAAGTAAGGAGAACTGTAAAATTATATTTAAAAATTAAAATTATATACATAATTTATTTACGATGTTTGAATATAGGTAACAATGTTAATATTAATAAAGTAAGGAAAGGTAAATTTTAATGTATATTATATTTAAATTTGTATTTATTGAAAGTATATGTACATTAAAATTTGTTATAATAATAAAATTGGTCAACCAAGAAGCAACTAATATATTCACTTATTTTAATATTGTTCTCTACATAATTAAGCATAAGTATATAGAAGGTTTAACACCAGTATCACTGTATAGTAAGTTTAATTAAGTGGAAAATATTGAAAGGCCTAAATCAAATTATATTTGTTCCTAATGTAATCATTCTTTAGTTTACCAAAATCCCCCCAAAACGCATTGTAGTGTACTGTAGGACATGCAAGTTGCACCATGTTGCTAGTTATTAGAATGGCTTACACATGAAGAATGTTCCAACGAATCTAAGAAATTTCACCTTGGACTCGGGCTTATCAACCTTGCTCAAAGAGCCTTCATGTTCAAAGCCTGTGCAAATGACCCCTTAAGAAAATTTCTTTGGTCATTTAAATGCAATGATTAATAAAAATTTAAATCACATTTCATCAAATGTAGTTATATGATTCTATTTTTACCATAAGAAAAAAGTTATCACTTACTGCACGAGGTCTTTTTTTTCTTGCAAGTAATCAAATTTGTTCCATGCAAAATAAAAATTTAAGTTTGAGTCTTTCAACGGTTGCTATAAATTGTAAGCCACAACAACACAACTAATTGTTTTCCGGTCTGTTAACACCCAATTCTGTCAGGTGAATAAATTTATTTTCGAAAATATAAAATTAAATAAAAAAAATGTTTTTTAGTTAATGGTAAAAAAATGTGAAACAAAATTTGTTCAAAGATCTTCAAACTTTAATTTTAGAACAAAAAAAAAAGAGAAATGAAAAAAAAAAGAAAAAAGGAAAAAAAGAAGAAAGAATCCAATTTGTTATTTGTTATTAATATATTTTCTACCTTTGTTAATAAATTAGTGATATGATTCTAATAATCAGAAGGAATATCTCTTCAAATGATTAGAATCAATATTACTAATTGTGATTGATTTTGTGCTCTCATGTGTTAATGCTTAGAAGCAATATTACCAATCTTGATTGATATTGTATTCTGATTTGCTATTATTTGATCCCATAATAATGTGCTACTATCATGACAACTTTCTTCCTTATATTTTTAATTACAATTAAGGCTAGGATTGCATTGATATTACAATGTGTGAATATAAATAGACAGTATGTCACATGAGAAGGGACCGAAAAAAAAAATATTCTCTACACTTCTATCTTTCTCATTAGCACTCACAATCAAATCTCCTTTATATCTTTTTTGGGAGAAGAGCGAGCAAAATTCTTATTAGAGGATGTAAGAAAAATGAAAAGAGAGAGAAGGTAATTATAATGTAGAAAATAAAAGAAGGAGATTGATAAAGAAGGAGAGAAACGAAAAAGTTTAAAAGATATGTCAGTGCCAATATTTTTTATTTATGCATTCCCAAATTTTCACAATATTTTATTTTAATATTATAAGTTTTTTTCTACCTCTACTTTTGGCCTTCTTTTTTATCTTATTTTAAAAATCATAACAAAAAATAGTTTTCATCATCTCTTTTAGTGTTTGTATAACACTAATTTTTAAAATTCTTTTTTTCTTCAGAAAATATAAAAAATATATAAAAAACTAAAATAAAAAATAGTTTCCTTTTTTACTTTTTAATGTCTGTCCGGCCGCTCGCATCGCATGACACTCATTTCTAAATAATTAAAAATATAAAAAAACATAAAAAAAAGTTTTCAAAATTATAAAAAAGAAGTCAAATCAACAAATTTTTTAAAGATTCATAAAGAACTACGTAACCCTAATTCTCCATTGTAAATGGAGATACATAAGAGCGATGATTAATCCTTGTCGGGCCTATAAAACCAAAAAAATATTTTTGTTTCTTTTGTAGATTCATTTATTATTTTCGGAGAAAATAAATGTTTTAAAAAATCACATCCTTTTGCACGTCATTTAATTAAAGGTATTGTCTTAGGATGAGTGTTGTATGGTGCTAATACCTTCCCCACGCGTAACCGATTTCCAGACCCGAAATCTGATTTTTTGCAAACTTTGTCTTATCTTTTTTTGTTTTTCTGTAGTTTTCTAGGATAAACTATGGTGGCGACTCCAAACTCTATTTTTTTCAAATTTAACTTTTGGTTCATTATCTCGTCACAATTTCGGTGGCGAAACAGTCTTGAAACCCACCAATAAAATAAATCAAATCTATAAAGATTAGTTGAAATAAATAAGAGGAACACTTGACACCTCAGAAAAGGATTTCCATGGAACTAACCAAAGGTTGTAACTTGGGAAATCAAAAGGGTGAACATAATGTTCAGACATGTAAATCAATTTTAATAAATACGTAGTGTCTCTTTTAGAATTCATGCACTTCCATTCAATATCACATGTCTAATATTTCATGTTAACAATCACACCATCATGCATTCAGATAAGACCATACATGTACATTTATTAATATGGCATTTGCATGTGCACCTTTCCTCTACCAAATTAACCATCTTTCTTCCACTTTTTTCTTACTCTATTTTTTCCATGCACATACTATATTGCTTATTGATTAATTTATTTACCCACAATCTTCTATTTCTCACCATTTATACATGCATTCCATTATTGCATTACTAAGGACTTTCTAGAGTATAAATCCTTTGTCCTGGGGTTATAAACTAATGTTAAATTGTTTAGATCCGCTTAAGAATCTAATTTTGAATACACATGAATCTAAGTATTAATAGATCTTCTATCATACTCAACAAATATATGTTTAACTATCAATCGTATATATCAAGTTTATAAATATATTATCAGAGTTGGTTTCACTTTTCTTTTTTTATATCTCTGCATATTTCACTTAATTGAGATGTTGAGAGGAATTCCTCTAACACATAATTAGCTCAAATTTGGAAACAATACCAAACTCAGAAAATGGTCCAAGCCATAAATAACTCGGAGAAATATAGTACACATTTTTAAAAACGTTTCTCTAATGTTTGATATAATTTCTCAAATAAAATAAAAATATGTTATTTCTAATTAAACTTGTTAGTTAGCTTCAATTGCATAAAATGATAGATATGTACAAATGGATAGATAGATAAAATCTTTCATGATTTTAGAATGAATAATAATTGAATGCAATGAGTTTTAACCAAATTTGCTTGATTTGTAGAGAAGTAAATTCAGGTCTTGCTTTTTATCCTGCTATCTATTTAGTTCCTCTAAACTATTAAACAATCTTGGATCCTATTTATAGAAGAATCAATAAAAGAAACATATAAGCTCCTCATAAGGTGAGAAACTATGCATGACGTTAGTTTCATAAGTATATTGAATGAGTATAATGTATGTATGCCATAAATTCTTTAGAAAATGATATGGTATATATTCACATAGATTATCAGTACATGATATGAAGTGAACAATTAAGCATCAATTTACCTGCATATTCATTTTCTTTCATCCCAATAGGATATCTCTCTAATCATATCATCTTGACAAAAGTTATCTGTAATTTCTTTCACTTCATCTGCTCGTATATCAAGAACTTCAATGGGTTGAACTTTAACCGGTTGAGTTATTTATAGCAACAACCTATCATTTAGAGTTTCATTATATAAGCTCAAAATGTTGTGTTAATATAATATGGCAATTGATTCTAGTGTTCAAGAAGTAAAACAAACCTCTAAAAGCTTGCTATCATGAGAAGCAACCCATTCCCTGACTGCATACATGGTTATCTACATATTTATGAGAGAAAAATATAAGCAAGTGAAAATACATCATATAAAGAAACTATTTTTCAGGTTATATTAAATATCATCAAACCTTCTTCTCATACCAAAGGACTGAAAAAAAAAATTATTATTTTCACCTCTATGTGAAATTGTTTATCCTCTTGCTTAGAATTAGTAGCAAGAACTTTAACTACAATAGTCTCCATAATAGACATATGAGCTTTATAAACAAGACCAAATTCACCTTGACCTATGAGTGTTGTAAGATTATATGTTGCCATTTGCAAATCTCTAAAGGATAGATGAAAGACTTCCAACAAAAAGAAAGAAGAAAGAAACAATATATGACATGAAAGAAAGTATTCTTTGTTCAAACTATTTTTAACTTGATTTCACTCATTGAAACTTGTAGTAGTTACTAAAATTGTAAATTTTCAAGTGTAAGAATGGAAGAAGAGAATGATTAAAGCCATTTGTTTCTTTGTTTCCTTTTCCAAATTTCAAATGTTCCAACCTAATTACTCCATTACTTCATTTGGTTTCTCTTCAAAGAACAAATAGTGTATAAACACAACAATAATCTAACCTAAACCCAAAAAAACAAAATAGAAACCACAACAGAAAAACCACAACCACAATGCAGAAGTATAATCTAGAAAGATTTCCACGATTATAAATACACAACATAATAGGAAACAACTTTAAAACAAAAAATCAAACAACACCACAAACCTTCTTAGAAAATTAACTTCTCTTGAAAATCCACCACTGAAATGCATAACACATAAACGCAAAATGCGTAACCGCATCTCAAATGAAAAAATAAATAAAACAGAACAATAAATCATAAAAGAATCAATTCCTCACAAAACACCACAACCACAATAGAGATCCACAATCCAGAAACCACTACACAGAATATACACAACACCTAAAAACCATACCACAAATCTGACAGAGAAAAAATGAAACTTTTACCTTGGACAAACATGTAGTGAAGAGGAAGATGAAGATAAAAAAAAGGGTTTTCGTGAATTGAAAATATAAAGATAAATTTGTTGAAAGGTTGATGAAAATTGGCAGGGAAATAGAGATAATCCGAAATAGGAAAGGAAAGGTAAGGAAATGAAGGGATAATTGGGTTTGAGATGTAGAGAAATCAAAGAAATTTGCTAGAGAAAGCTTGGGGAAGGTTCTTCTACAAATGTGAATTTGAAAACACAACCTTGTGACTTCAAAGTTAGCGTCATCTGCAACAAAGAAACCAAGTTTTTATACGCTTGTTGCAATAAGAGGATGGGCAATAAGTGAAAGTTAAAAACGAAATGGACATGTGTCATAAATTTAAGTAAGGGAATTTAGGTATGTAACATCCCGGTAGGATATTACTTAAAATAAAATAAAATAAAATAAAATAAACTGGCAGAAATAAATACATCATTTATTAAATAAAGCATTTCCCAAAAACACGGAAAAATTCAAATCCTTTAAATTTAATTTCCAACATAAATAAATAAAGTATTAATAATATACTCAAATCCTCCTATTACAAATTTATTGTTCAAAACCATAATGAAATTACAGAAAGTTATTTAAAAATGCTTTATAAAAAATCCCATGATCTATGTTCCCACTCTCCGCCTCTATGCAGCTCCTGGCTCACCTAAAACATCATCTGCTCCTGGATAATAAATTACCCAATCATCGCCACACACACACAGATAGGGTGAGCTATGCATAGATAGACATATAAACATAAAATAAATATGCCCTCCATCCCAATGAAAATAACACCACTAAAATATTTTATTATTTTCAAATTACCCATCCCTGATCTCAAAGTCCTTCATGAGTCATATGCATGAACTAGGTCTTGGCAATTCACTATGCTCCCACGAAACTAACCCATTCGCTGTCCAACCCTATGAGCCTATCCTGCTCATAGTCCTGCCCTACAGACTCCTCGTCTGTAGTAAAACATCCAAGCCTCCCTCACTCGGACCCTGGCACGCATGCAATCACCATACTATGGACTCCTCGCCCAATAGCAGCTGATGGGAACATAACAGTTCCTTGCCCATCATGCGTCCGACGCATGTAATCACCATACTAAGGACTCCTCGTCACTTAGCAGCCGACGGGAACTACACAATTCCATGCCCATCATGCGTCCCACCATCAAGCACATCCTAGACCCCCTATTTGACTTAGTCCTTCAAGCCAACACCACAAACACATGCACATAATTCCTATACTTTAGGAAAGAACAAGTAACAGTACAAACAACACATATAAATATGACTCCTCGCCATTCTCGCTTAAGCTATGCCTTTTCGCCCAAGCTAGTACGTCGGTCTCACTTAAGCTACACTATCTCGCCTAAGCGAGCATGCAACAGTGGATGTACCAATTCATCTCGCTTAGGCGATCACTTCTCACCTGAGCAAGACCTTAGGTCGCTCAGCACACAAAGCTCCTCACCTGGACGAAGATTCCACACAAAAACACCAAGTTTTATCGTGACCTCGCTTAGGCGAGCCATTCTCGCCTAAGCGAGACTAGGTGTCGCTCAACATTGAACCAGGTCGCCTGAGCAAGCAGCGCGAACCAAAACCAGAAACTAGGTTTTGCAACTCTCGCTTAGACGAGATAGACCCGCTTGGGCGAGACTTGCAGAGCTCCCTCTCTGTCACGCACACAATTCACCCAAACCAATGCCAAACCAAACCAAAATCATACCACAATAGCACTCCATCATTACCAACAAAACAACATACTTATGCATCTTTCAAGTATAACCACACATTCCTCTCTTTTATAATTCATATATACCTACCTCTTAAATCAATTCCATTACTTTTAAAGTATGATTATCATGTTCCCATACTTTCCCAAAACCCGTCATGATCATGCACCACTCGATCATAGTGATATCATCAATAGTGGCTTTATTCACACACTTATAACATCATACATTCGAGCTAACATATATAGGTTCATATATTCAACGTGTTTCAACAAGCACTACCATAAACATACTCATCAATCACACATCTATATGTTTATATATATACATTCACCAATCAAGGTCATATCAGCACTTGAGCACACTTAATCATCCATTAGTAATCATACTATTAGGGAATTCAAACAACCAATCATGAGTGACGTATATCTCCCTCTTCAGGCATCCAATTCAAATCTCCACCATTCAAAGTGAAGAACAACATGTTGTGAATAACCTTCCAAAATTTCACCTAAATCGGACGGTTAAGGAATTGGGAAATGCAGTTTTACGAAAACTGCGCAGACTAGGAAAATTCGTGGTGCCTGGCGGCATGAAAGCAGCGCCCGGCGATACCTGCTCCGCGAAAACACAAAAAACAACATTTTTCGTTAACAGAACACCACACTTATCGCCTGGCGGCAGCTCGTTACCGCCAGGCGGTGCATACAGTTCTGGGAAAATCCCAGATTTTTCCTGCACCCGTGAAGAACCCTAAATTCCCAAATCTCATTCAACATGCATATGATACTTTCGCATCAACCCAAAATATCATAAAGTCCATAAAAAAATCACATAAATCACACCATTGTTCGTGCCGCCTAGCAGAAGCACCTGTGCCGCCCGACGCTTAATCTGAAACAACCCAAAAATGGGTGTCACGCTCATGCATCGCCTGAAGGACCTTCAAAGCCGCCAGGCGGTTTTTGGAAATTTCCAGAAATTTAAAACCAGTAGAATTTTAATGCAGAAGAGTCACCCAATCATACAACATACCACATAAATCATACAATTTAATATGACAAATAGAGTAGCTCCCCTAACTTGGAATTCGTGCTCCAATTGGTCCTTTAGCCCTTGTCCTTATGATGTCCAAGAGTTTCCCTTTTCTTCTTCACACAAAAATCAACTCTACCTCTCCCAAAATGCCAATGACTCCTCTGCAATCCTCTCTTGCCAGTACTCTCAACTACAGTCCCGTTTTCCCTCACTCTCCCCAATTTCACTGCCACTTTTGCAGCTAGGGTTTCTATGCCTCTTTATTACCATGCAAAAAGAGAAACTTAGACAAAAAGGAATTTAGTTTTGTTCTTAGCAAGGTTTGAACCCACAACCACTCAATTGTCAAGTCAAGTGCTCGACCAATTCAACCAATCATGTTTCGTGATAATTCCTAAAATTTTAGGATTACATTATCACGTCTTGCATTCAAATATACATTAAAATAATACACAAGTTAAAAAACATACAAATGGCATACATAAGACTTGAACCCAAGTCTTCTCACATAATCAAATACTCTCAACCATTTGAACTAATACTTTTCCACGTCATAGTACTCCGCATTAAATGCCTTAAAGGCTCCTATTACCTGCATTTAATAAATAATTATTTAAATTTCTTGGGTCTTACAAGGTAAGTTTGGACACGTGGCAACCATTTAAGTAGGGTCATTGTTGTAATTTTACTTATACATTCTATTTCTATATTTATAATAGATTACAAATCTCAAGTAACTATCTGAAGTTGAATGGTCAAGATTATACATCAAATATATGTTTTCAAAAGTAAACTTTTAGTTTCGTTGTGTTAAGTTAAACTATTATTTGTGCCAAACTCAGAGGCTCACTGATTTAGGAGCCGCTGAGTGAAAGTCCATTCACTGAGCGAATCCAAAGTTAGGGACTTACTGACTTGGGAGTCGTTGGTTGAGTATCTACTTGCTCAACGAACCCAATAGAATTTAACTAACTTTGTAGTCGATGGTCGAGAACACCCTCGTTGCGCAAATTTTGGAAATATTTTCATCCCTAAGTTCCAATGATTCACTCAGTGGGCGTGCCATCTGGTCATTGGATGAGTGGACATTTGTGAACTTTTCACCTAGTGATAGGATAGTTTCACTGAATGAGTGTATCAGAGTCTAGTAGTTATTCTATGATTAATTTTGGTGTCTTGTGGCTAATGTAAACTGCTATTTATGAAATGATTTGTTTGTACAATGAAGTAAAGGTATATTTTAAGTTGTCATAAGGTATTTTTCAGGGAGGAATTCCCATTGGTAATGTGTTTCACTAAGGTATGCCTTGATAGTCAGTATTGTTCCATTTTGTGAGGCTATGTTGAACTCTACTATCTATTTATGCTCACGTAGAGGAGAATGGTTAGGTGGTAAGAGTAGCATGAGGTCTTGTCATAAGGATGGTTGCATTATTCTTACGACTATGAAAAAGGATTAACTCTGTGTGGTAGCTCGGTAGAGTAACTTGGTAGAGCATGTTATATCACCATAGGTGCATAACTTCACTAGTTTGACACAAGTGCATGTATTCGAATAATATTGAGTCTAGAAGAGTTGTTTTATAATATGACATGTTGTGTGGTGTTGTTATATATTTTGAATTTGGAAATTTATTCATATGGACTTTTTATAAAGCATTTGTATTATTTTATTCAACTAACTTACCTTTTTGTTTCTTGTTTGTCTAGTGCTATCTTCTTTTCTTTTGCTATGATCACCAATGTGGTGTGAGCAGGGAATGATGCATGCCTTGATGCATTAGTGGATGTGAAAAGTCTTCAACATGAGGCTTAAGTTAGCTGAATAAGAAATGTGTATAGTTTTGATAGAAAATCTGGTTCAACCCTTAAGTTTCTTTTTATGTTTGTATAGTTAAATTCCTTTTGGATGACTATATAAATATACTATATAAGTTTATGGATTTTAACTGGTTATCTTATTAATTATTGAATTCTTTATTTAGTAGTTTTCACTATTAAATGGGATCTTACATAATTCATGTTATTTGTGACGTATTTTTCTACATCACTACTTTCTCTAACAAATAAGAACATCCAATAAAAATAAAACACAACAAAAGTTACCTTTTCTTTTGCATAGAAAAGTTAAAACAAAATCATATAATATTGTGAAGTATATATATATATATATATATATATATATATATATATATATATATATAAAAAAAAAATATATAAATAATTAGTTAAATAATTATATTGGTCTCATTTTTGTAGAGAAATCTTAAATCAATCTCTTTTTTTTTGTCTTAATTCGGTCCTTATTTTGGTAAATTTGTTACAATCAGGTCTTTTTTGTTAATATTGTACTAACAAGGTTAACTGATGTGCCACATGTCAACTTGTGATTTTTTTTTATTTTTTAATTTTTTTAAAGTTTTTAAAAAATACAAAAATTGTCACATGTCAAATTTAGATCATGCCTCGTGGCAGTGACAGTGTGACGTGAAATTGTAAGAGGCACATCTCATTGTTGATGTAAAAAATCTCAATTTAATCCTTGTATCTATTATGGTGTCTCAATTCAATCCATTTGTTTTAAACTGAAGCAATTTCATCTATTCCAAATTCAGACCAAACTTAACTTTTATATTTTGAATTGAACTTTATTTAAATTTTGATTTAAATATTATATATCAATAATTTATAGACAAAATGTTTGAGTTGGTTTAAAAATAACAACTTTATAAATTCAAATATAAAATTTTAAAATTGTTTCACATATAAAATTCAAATATAAATTCTAAAATTTAAGTAATATTCAATGTAAAGTATAAATTTGAAACAATATTTTCAATTTTTTAAGTTAAATCATGTATCTTAACAGATAATAAAATTACTTTAAACGAGCAAGCTCTAAAAGATTAATTAAAATAAATTAAAATTATACAAGCAAAATTAAGTTTGAAGAGTAAATAAAAAAAGAAGTTTAAGGTTCATGCTTGTAAAAAGATAAATTAGGAGAGTTAATTGTTCCTTATGTGGAAACTAATGAAACGAACTATTACTACAATGTGCCACCAAAGCGATAATTAATTAAGATTTATTTTAAGAAAAATTGTTTATGTATAAATTGAATTAATGGTTCACCAGTTTCAATGCAAATAAAATTTTTGTTAGTAAGCAAAACCGATGAAAAACATTAAAGAAAATAGTATTGTTATAATTGAATAGGAGATGAGATTTGATAGAAATTAATGGTTCATTCTTAAGTTTTTTCTTCTTACGTTTGCATAATTAAATTTCTTTTGGATATAAATATATTATGTAAATTTGTGATTTATCGGATTATGTTATTATTTATTAAATTCTTTATTTAATAGTTTTCACTATCAGAGGGAAATATTTCGTATTGTCTGTGACATATTTTTCTAAATCACTACATTCCTTAACAATTAAACCCAACAAAAGTTACTTTTTCTTTTGCTAAACAAAGTTTAAAAAAATCATATAATATTATAAAGTAAAGATATATATTTCAAATAATCATATATAAATAATTTTACATAAATTTTTATTATTAAATATTAAACATTATTAGAATAATATTCGTGCATTGCGCATATAAAAAACTAGTTATAAGTATATATTTAAATTTATATATTTTTTTCTTGCTTTAATTTATCTTTAGATTTTAACATTTTTTCAGATACCTTAAAATTTAATGTATTCTACTGTGAAAGTTTAGTTCTTTAAATAAAATATTTTCAATTTTGCTAAAGGTAAATTATGTATCTTAACATATAATAAAGTTACTTTAAACTAGCAAGTATTAAAAGATTAATTAAAATAAATTAAAATTATACAAACATTGAAAAAAAAATTAAGAGAGTTAATTGTTCCTTCTCATGGAAACTTATGAAACGAATTATTATTACAACTGCCAAAGCGATCATTAATTAACATTTATTTTAAGAAAAATTGTTTATGTGCGAATTGAATTAACGACTCATCAGTTCTGATACAAATAAAACTACCGTAAGTAAGCAAAATTGATGAAAAAAAAAGTTAAAGAACAAATATTAATTGAATTGTTCATTCTACCAGTAACTCAGTACCACGTGATCGTTTTCCTCTCTCTCTACTACTAGAATCCTTCAGATGTCTCTTTGTCTTCATAGTTCATATGAATTGTGACTTGTATAATTGATTTTCTTTACCTTGGTAAGCGAATATTCAAAAATAGTGAGTGGTGGTAACATAAGATATAAGATGTTGTCTTTCAAAACCGAAGAAAATGGGAAGAATCTTCATGGTGGAGTTGGAGGGCAGGTCGAACAGTTGCAAGTCCTGCAAAACCCACTTAGCCCTTGTCGATGATCTCATCTCTTGGGTACGATTTTCTCTCTTTCTAACTTGATGTTAAATAATGTTTCATCTAATATTGTTGTTTGAGATGAGGTTTGCGAGATGAAATGAGCATAAAAGAGCAATTTTTTTCCTTATTTAAAGAAAAATATGTTTTTTCATTTCATTTTTCATATGTCGGTATGTTAAAATATTGTGTCTTTTTCTATTGGGTCTGTGAGATTTGATAATTGTGATTATGTGCTAGAACTCATAACATCATCATCGGTGGCAGTATCATATATTCATCGTTTAAGTTATCTTGTCCAAACTCCCTATGGAAGTATGATATTCTCATTAATATTTCTATTGCAGCTTCTACCACTATTGAAAATAAGAACTTTGGCTAATCTGGTGAAAAAAAAAGGCTTATATCCTATAATTGTCTCCTTGGAGAGTGGGGATTGCCTACGATATGATATAATAACTTATGGGGTCATTTTTTCTTACAATGAAGGATAACTGTATTGGCAACAAATCATATTGGGAAATACTGGTTTGTTGCATGAATTGTCAATATCATTCATTTTAGTCGTTTTACTATAGATTATTGTCCGTGGATAAATTGAAGGTATGCTGAGAAGATTGCAATCTGTGGTCAAGAGAATTTAGTTCACTTTATAACTTCAATATTGAGGATAAGTTTTCAAATGCAGAAATAATTGGATAAGACTGGTGAAGTTTGATGAAGCAATTACTGCAAAAGCTTAAGTTGTGTATTGAAGACATAAAAATGACTTTATGTCAAATCTTACATGCTCCTCAAACAATATCTCTTTTGGCTTCAAGCATGAATAACTTAATTAACCACATAACATTTGATACTATGGTGAACCAACCTTGACAAAAGTTTTAATCAATTAGGTTAAAACACATGAAAAACTTTATATTATATATGTAGCAGTAGGTTGATATGCTAATAGAGGAGTTCACTTCGTATGTGTCAAAAATTATGCTACAATGATGGGAAAAGAGAGTCCTTTGTTATATAACTAGAAAAAGGCTTCAATAAGAACTTACAATTTCCCATCCGTTGACGACATGACTGTCTCATTGCTTCTTTTAGTGAAAATTACAGAAATACCTATAGTGGTTTCTTGAAAGTTTACATGATACCCTACCAAGAGGTAATCGCCTGATAGGGTTTCACAAGGTTGTTTATTTTTTGGAGAACTGGGATACACAGTGTAATGTCTTTCACACATTAAGGGGGGAAATCTTAAAAAATCACTGACACTAGTATAATATGTCCTTTCTTATTGTTAAACTATAGAAAAGAGAGAGATTAAGCTAAAACTTTGTATTTCTAAGAGAACATAGATGCTTTATTTATATTGAGAACATGGAATCAATACAACAGACAATGGAGACTTGATGTCCTCCAATAAAAAAAAATGACACAGGAAAAAATGAAATTGTTTCTAATAATGCATATATTATTTAGATACTTTGTATTAGAATGCATCCGCTCCTTATTTATATAATTATAAAAAATAATATTTATTTTTCATTCCATCTTATTATGGTGTTTATTTTTCAAGATTATCGTGTACTATATGAGTAACTACTTTAATTAAAATATAAGTATTTAAATGACATGCAAACTGTAAGGAGGAAATGGAAAATTAACACCTTCTGCTTCTAATTGAATGCATAATCTCTATCTTCTAGGTTTTGCTTGGTTTCTACCAGAACGATACTGTAATTGTTGTGCTAGATTAAATTACTTCACATCTTACTATCTGGTTTTTATTCTTCTTAGGCATTTTATTGGGAGCGGGGAAAAGCATATCTCTTCAATAATGTGTGAGTATTTTTTCAATTATAATCCATTTGTGTTTAAAAGTAATGATTACATAACAGTCTTGTGAGTTATGTTATTTAGTGTTTTCATAATACTAAATAAGAGTTTCATTAAAGCAGAGTTCGATACTATTGGAAATCTGAAGGAAGTCTCAAACTTATGATGGTCATATTTTGCTAAGTTAAACTTCTTGACGAAATTACCTATTTTTCATTTGGAAATGCTTTTTGTTGGAGTATTAAATAATGTTATCAAACTCAAGGATTGTAAGGGGATGAGAAAGAAAATAAAAACTCGTAATTTGAGATCGTAAGTTGACTTGTAAGATTCATAAATAGCATATCATTAAAACTAATATAAATGATAAAAATAACTCATTAATGATTCATCATAAAATAGGTTCATAAGAATTAATAAAGATTAATACAAGTGTTTCTCAAAACAAAAAAATCGTGAGAGTTCTCCAAATTAGAATCGTAAATTCGAATTATAAACTTGTAAGACTTTACTTCATTAAAAAAAAATCAAAATATTTATAAATAATGTAATAATTTAATAATGTATAGTGTTATAAATAATTTTTTATATTTTTTGTGTGTATTATTATTATTAATTTATGATATTATTATATATTACTTTTAGATATTTTTATAATAATTATTACACTTTAATTACTACTTTATGTAATGTTTTACAAGAAAAAAAATCTTAGTAATAAGAGATGAAAAAAAAAAGAATCCTAAACTACTAATATGACCCAACATAATAAGAGAGGGAAAAAAAATCCCTAACATGATCCAACCCGTAGATGCTCTATGATAGAATCCTCTATGCAGAACGACGACGAATTTCTTCAGTTTTGCACACGTGATGAAGCACTGATCAGAACACAAACGAGCAATGAGCTACGAGTTTCGAGCAACTACCAACCTTATACTGAGCTTTTTTTACTCTTTACACACCAAACAATTAAGATGGCTACCGTTTTTGAATTTACAAATCTTTTCATTCGAACTCATCAACCCAATGCAAGCTTGCAAGTTTGAGCTAGTCGAGTGAGTTTACCACCGATTCTACTGAATTTAAACAATACAAAGTTTACAACCAAATTAACTCAAAAGACCTATGTAAAAATACAAACTCGGACGACATGCGAGTTTAATAACTATTTTGACGACTCCTATATAGGGATGTCAAAAAAATCCGTACTCGTGGGTATCCGCGGATAAAACCCGCAACGGGTAAAAAACGTATATTAAAAATGGATACCCGCTACTCGTGGGTACGAGTATTTTTGATACTCGCATGTTAACGGGGGCAGATACGGGTATCATAGTATCCGTACCCGTGGATATCCATACCCGCTAAACTTACATCCCTTGACATTCTTCTCGTTCCTTTCTTTCAAATTGGGCATATACATTAAATCTTATGTAGATAATGACGTTTATGGTATGTTTGTTGTCAAATGATGGAATCAAAATAAGAATACTTGACGCATGGCAATTGAGGTTTATTATTTGCTTATTTTGTTTATTTTTGAGGAACCAATAGGAGAAAGTGAGTTTGTTAATCAAAGCACTAATTAAAGAATTTCCATTGTGTTGGACGTCATTTTATATATACTTTTACAATTATTTGGACTTATATCAATTTGAGTTTATTTGAACTTTATTTAAAATTTAAAATTTATGACAGTGATGTATTTTATTTTATTTGAATTTATGACTAAATATTTATTTTTTAAATAATTTTGTAAATACCCACGAGTATCCGTGGATATAAAAAAGATAGACGGATATTCGCACAATGGATATCCAACAGATATAAATACGGATACGAAACATATATTTATCCAGATAAAATACGGATGAGCTATTACCCGTACCCTACCCGCTCCATTTACATCCCTACTCTCATGTGTAATTAAAAGGACCTCGTCTATGTTTTATCAAGTGAAACAACCTGCCCAACCTTTATCGTTTTTTATTAGGTTTACTTTCGCACCTGAAAGGCAGAAGACTCACTATACACACACAAAAAGTAGTCTTTGCAATCAACACCCTCTTTGTCGTGTCACTGTCCTCGTCAACGACGTTCGTCGCCGTCCTCGTCAACGACGCTCGTCGCCGTCCTTGCCCTCATCTTCACGGCCCCCTTCTGAAATTCTGTTCTTCTACTTGTTTTCTCACTGCATTTGTTCGTTTCTCAGTGTCAAACCCTCACTGTCACCGGTGTCGGCGATCTGAGCTTGTTCTGTAAGTTTGATTTTCTTCGAGCCTTTTCCCTTGTTCTCTATTTTGGTTCATTCATTTTCCCCATTAATGAATTCATGTCTTCAAGAGAGAAAATATCATGCTCTCGTTTCTCACCCATTTGGCTGGTGGTTTCAATTTTGAATACATTTTGGTCGTTGATGGAAGTTTATAATTTATTTTGGGAGAGATGATTTTGTTTGGCTTCAACGGGTGTTGAGGATAAAACTAAAGTTCGAACCGGAAGTTTGAAAAATTATTGAATGAAGAGGTGCAATTTGTTTAATTGTTATTTTAAATAATTGCTTGAGAACATTGAATGATTTCGGTATTTGTTTTAATGATCATTTTGATTCTTGTTTGGATTTGAATTCATTGAAGTTTGGTACGAGCTGCTACTTTTCGTAATGGACGTTGCGTTAGGAGGGCTTGTTTAATCTGATTCGATCTTAGTTAATGGTCTCCATAAATCAGTGAATTCCTCATGTTTTTGCACATGTTTTCTTCTGAATCAAGTGAATTAGGTGGTATATATAAACATAAAGAGATTGAATAACTAATTAGACTGAAATGATCTATATTTAGCAAAGTGTGGATAAAGTTAAAATAATATTTTTCAAACATATACTTTAAAAAAAACATTTTTAATTATATGGTCTGAGCATAGATATGATATCCTTGTTTGAATGTGAATTTGTTTCATTGGTTAGGGGAATCCATTTTTGAATGTGAATTTAAGATATGTTTAATTTCCTGTAATTTCCCTCTTCTCTCAGATTACGAATTTATCATTCTCCTTAATGAAATCCATCATTTAAATGAGTTATACAATGAAATCTATGATGTTATCTTGCTGTCAGTCTTTGTGTGTTTCATTTTCTTATGACAATGGCTTGCGAGGTAAAAATCTGTGATATTCACTTTCTCCAGACATATGCCAGTTAATTGGATTGTGGTATTTGTAAGTTATCACACTGATAATAATGTTTTTCAAATATTTAACGTACTTATTTATTTTTTTCATTCAATGTTTTATCAATTATTAAATTAGTAACGTGATTAACTTGTTTTACGAGACAAGTGTGTGATTGTTAGAGTTGTGATTTCAGTCAGGTTTTTTTTTTTTTTTGCCATTTAGTGTTATGTGTTT
>Ga0214545_1001966_pt1 | contig 39290 bp, 48 predicted proteins | sample CNSS4metaG_FD_160064 | JGI IMG/M metagenome (GOLD analysis project Ga0214545, IMG submission 160064) | Root nodule microbial communities from cowpea collected in UCLA plant growth center, Los Angeles, California, USA - CNSS4 | ecosystem: Host-associated > Plants > Roots > Nodule | place: USA...
TGCTCCCCAATCACCATGCGCCACCTAGCATTGCTTTCTTACTCCTAATTAACCTACAAAGCAAATAAACATAGATTAGCATGTTGGCTTAAGTCAAGTCAACTATAGTCAACAAGTCAAACCTAGTAAAAGGTCAACAAGTCAACTAAAGTTGATTCAACTAAGTCAACTTTGGGAATCAAAAATAACAAACACAAATGAAAGGGATGAAGGATTAATGAACTTCCTTTCGAAACATGCTTAGTCTTCTTAAGCATGTGCCTCCATCCTTGGTTGGGGTCAATCCTTCATCATACTATCCCCATGGCCATTCGCTAAATGGGAAATGGATATCCTCGGCCCCTTCTCACCCGACAAAGGGCAAGTGAAATTCCTAATTGTAGTTGTCGACTACTTCACCAAATGGATAGATGCCAAGCCACTAACCACCATCACGGCCCAGCAAGTTCAGCAGTTTGTTTGGAAAGATATCATATGCATATATGGTGTTCCACATACCATCATCACGGACAATGGCCGACAATATATAGACAAAGAGCTAGCCAAGTTTTACACTGGCCTGGGTATCAAACACATCACGAGTTCTGTAGAACACCCACAAACTAATGGACAAGTAGAGGCGGCCAACAAGGTTATCCTAGTGGAACTGCGCAAGAGATTAGATAGCGCCAAAGGCCGATGGCCTGAAGAGGTAGTAGAAGTGTTATGGGCGTACAGGTGCACCCCTCAATCATCAGCAAACGAATCCCCATTCAGCCTAGTTTACGGTGCAGACGCCATGATACCGGTTGAAATTGGCGAACCATCCCTGTGTCGAGAACTATACGACCCAACCCACAACCACCAAAACATGGCCACTCATCTCGACCTCCTACCCGAACTCAGAGAAAAAGCCCAGATACGCAATTTAGCTGCCAAACGAAGAGTTGCCAGAAAGTATAACGCAAACCTATGTCCACGATCATTCGTCATCGGGGACCTAGTATGGAGAATGGCCAGCAGTGCAAGAAAGAAGGATGGCAAATTCTCCGCCAACTAGGACGACCCATACCGCATACGTGAAGACGCAGAAGAAGGAGCTTATCGCCTTGAACATTTATCTGGGGAAGAGATACCCAACACTTGGAATGTGTGCCATCTCAAATTTTATTTCAGTTAAATGTAGACTGCATTAAGCCGAATACTTGTAACCTTGGGTGTACTCTTTTTCCTCACCTGGTCTTTTTTCCCTAAGAAGGGTTTTGGCCAGGGAGGTTTTAACGAGGCACCCCATATTCAATAAGTAAAATGAAGGGTTCTCAACTATACAACTTTTCTATGTTTTTACTCTCATATTCGTTTAAGTTCCCCACCCTTACCACAAGTAAGCGGCCTGGGTCGAACACCCTTAACTTGTGTTTGATTCGTTTAAGTTCCCCACCCTTACCACAAGTAAGCGGCCTGGGTCGCACATCTTTAAATTGTGTTTGATTCGTTTAAGTTCCCCACTCTTACCACAAGTAAGCAGCCTGGGTCGAACATCCTCAATTTGTGTTTGATTCGTTTAAGTTCTCCACCCTTACCACAAGTAAGCGGCCTAGGTCGAACACCCTTAACTCGTGTTAGATTCGTTTAAATTCTCCACCCTTGCCACAAGTAAGCGGCCTGGGTCGAACACCCTTAACTCGTGTTTGATTCGTTTAAGCTCCCCACCCTTACCACAAGTAAGCGGCATGGGTCGAACACCCTTAAGATACAATCGCACGCCCCATACATACACCACAAATCGTCAAAATCCATCATACACAATAACATACATAACATTAATCGTATTAAACATAAATGCAAAAGTGTACCAAGGTAACGTAATGTACCAACTACTACAGACATAGGCTCAAATAATATTCTCAAATCAATAAAAATCGGGATCCTATTTTGCTGCACCAAGGGCAACCTCTTCGGCATCACCCGCTTCCTTCTCCTCTTCAGCCGTTTTCTCCTCTGCCTTCTCATCTGCACCGCTTTCATCTTCCTTGACGAGCTTCCCGTCAATAACGTCATTGTTCACATCAAACTCTGAGTCCGTAATGTCAACCTCTTGGTGGAAAAGGGCCGCTTGACGTAATCCTTTCTCAAAACCGTTGATGTGCTCTTGTATGATGCAATTCTTCATATCATCAAGCTCACTTACAGCACCATCATACTTGTCTTTCAGTTCATCATAGTCTTCCTCCAACTCCCCTATCCTTTTGTTCAATTTTCCCTTTGAGTTCAAATAGCGAACCCGCCACGTTGCCAGCCTTTTTCTCTCCTCCGCCCAACCCTCATTTTCCTTCTTCAACGCAATCTTTTCTTCCTCAAGCTTGTCGACTTTCCCCTGCAACTCTTCCACCCTTTCCCGACCTCCCTCCTTCACCTCCTGCCGACATAAAGACCCCACGCGATGGCTTAATATTAAGGCTTTACTTCCAAATTCCACCATCGTCCTCACGATATGATCCGCCTCCATACCATCAATAGAGTTTATAATGGTATCTGGTAGATTGATCATGATATCCTTCCTCATAGATATTTCTGGCAACTCAATCAAGCTAGACTCCGGTACCTTCAACCCACTAGCCGACCCTGCCCCACTGGCCGACTCCGCCCCGAGTAGGGTCGCCCTCACTTTCTTCACATCCTTCCCCTTACCGGGACGAGGGGGCAACTCAGTCTTCCTCTTTGTTCCGCCATGTACATGTACTTCCACCACGGACTCTTGCAGGTTGGGGACGTTAGTCTTCCCAGCTGCCTTAGCTTTAGCAGCCATCTCCTTCCTCAACGACTGGAAGAGCGCCAAATTCTTCTTCCCCGATTATGCCATGTGCCCTACAATAACATATTAAACCCCGTTTAATACAACTTAGAATCATTAACACAGTTTAAGTAATAAGTAGATACCGTCAATATCTATAATCGGATGCACCGAATTATAAACTCTAACTAGGCCCTTAGTGGGCAACTTATCAACAAACTTCATCAAGGTCTCCACCACCACCTTATCCCCCGTCGACAACTCATCGATCCCCATATCCTTGTACCGAGAAGGGGTACCCATCCAGCTAAATGGGAATTTTGTACTCCCATTTGTGTTCAAGAAATAGGGCTTGCCTTCTTCCTTCACCACAACTTTGAAGTATCCGTCCTTAAAGTGCTTGAAGGACTAGGAAAATGCGTCCAGTCTGTTGATGCTAGGACAACTTATCAGAGACAACCAAGTAGTTGGCTGGCGAGGTCTAGTATCATAGAAGTACAAGAAAGTGTAAGGCGAAGGCTCCAAGTATAAGGATTGGCACAAGATGCGGAAGGCTTACAAGTAAGCCCAATTGTTCGGGTGCAACTGCGTAGGTGCCACGTCTAGCGCGCAACACATCCATGGTGAAATCATCTAACGGAAGTTGCACATGAAGCTGAGAAAAGTGACACATGTACATGTAGAAGAACTTCTTTGTGGCACCCTCCTGCCCGTGACACACACGGTCAATAGTGCTAACCCTCTCCAGGGAAACGATATCCCCGCTTACACCCTTTAAGATGACAGGCATACAATTCAACCAAGAGTTCAACAAGCGAGACCACCGAAATAAAGATGATTGATTACGGACATCGGCAGCCACCCACCTATAACCGCCTTTGGCCGGCCAGTTACTCTCGGCCAACTCCTCGAGGGGATCTTCTTGGACCTCCCTCACCGTCTCCATAGGGATCCCACTTATCATACCTCCAAAACTGGTACTCTCTTCATCAACTTGCCTACCTCTACTCTTCCCCGACTCCACACTCTCACTTCTAGAAGTAGACAACGACACGCTATCGCTACTAGACATACCTTTTCTCGTGTTTCTGGAAAGATGTCGACTGGAATTGGGAACTAGTCGGACAAGAAAACGCACACAAGATCTCTGAATACGAAACTTTCTTAAATGAACCAAGTAAACCCTTACTTGTTTTGAAATCCATTTTTATAGACCAAAATCCCAAACGGCAAAAACCCCTTCCCGCCAAAACAACAACTCATACCAATCGACACCATCATTACAAGAGACATGACTCATAAAAACGACGACGCTAAAACCCCCTGATTTGACCTATGACACCCTTCTATCACTTTTAGCCTTAACACTGTTCATCACACTTAAAGGCTGGGGACTGGTGTACCACACCCAGCCGATCCCGCTAGTACACCAACACATATCACCCTTGACCGACAACTCATATCAGCCAAGGCTGGGGGACTAGTGTACCACACCTAACCAAACTCGACCAAATAAGTAATAAAATAATTCATATATGCCAAAGCAAATCAAGTAGTCAGTCTAGGCTGAGTTGACCTAAGCCTTACCAGACCAAACCGATAACCTAAACGTCTAGGGGAACAACCTGCACAAGGCAACACATAACCAACATAAACCGCCAAGGAAAGTAGTCGGCCTAGGCCGACTACTCCAATGTACTTAGTAAAATTAAAGCTCCCCCTAGTGTTCAATGGTTCTTGAGGGCCTGGGCTAGGGTCCAGGCCCACTTACAGCCCAAACTAAAAGCCCAAGCCAGGGCCCGGCCCATGGCATAACCAAACATGATTAATACTCTATAAATACACGTGGACCCCAGTAATTAAAGGTACGCATTCATTACTCCATTAATCACTGATTTGACCTTCTGAGAGCTTTGACTTACTTGAACTTCGGAGCCCCTTCTGCAGGTAACCCCTCCTGGGTCCAAGCCGACATGTATCAACCGGGAAGAGGCCAACTGAGGAGATAGCGGATTACATGGGTAAGGTGACGCTTGTGCCTAACTTATCTTATTTGTTCATAGCAGGAACAGTAATTATTGCTAATGTTCTCAAATTTATAGTATTTTGCATTGAAATCATGATATTGAGTGTTTTAGTTAACTGAAAATGGTTATCCATGAAATTGATTAACTATAATAGGATTGTTCAATTTACTCTATCTCATGAATAAACAAAATAATTCACTAAAATTTGTATGCTTTTTAACATCTAGTGATTTGTTTACTTTGTCTTGAAATTTCATTTAAATATCATATGATTTTATTATATTCTTAAAAAGAATTTATATAGTCTTGATTGAATACTATAAGATTTTTACATTTAAAAATATTAATAAAATACCATATAGAAAAATTATTATTTTTAAATTCCAGTTTGGGACATCCTTTATTTTTCGTTTAAAAGTGTAATGAATTTAGTTTGACTTTATTAATTAACCGAAATAAATAAATTACCATATTTAGTACATTAATAAGTTCTTCTATCCAATTTGTAAATATAAGATATTCGCGATAAGAAATTATTGTTAGTATACATATTCGCGATGAGAAATTTGTCTCTACTCGAAAATACATCTTCAAATATACGATTTTTTTATTAGTTTATCATTTGTGTAGTTTAAAAATAAAAAATAGATCATGAAATAAAAAAATTGTTTTTTATTTTCAAATTGTATAATCTAAAATTAAACATTTAAAAAGTAATAGAATAAATTTTAAATTATATAATTTTAAAACAAAATAACTCACTGTTGTTTATTAATGTTTTCTGTAAAATACAATATATAGATATGATAGAAGTAGTGATCGTAGAAATATTACCAATTTGTTTTTTCTACACAGAGCCTGGGTACTTGATTTTATTGGTCCAATTAAGCCAACCATAAATTATTCATAATTTCAAGTAATAATCCAGAAATTTTATCTAAAAATGAAAAAATCGATAGAATAGTACTTCATTACACTTCACGCTCCCCATTTTTTTATCTTTATGATATCATCATTCTCTTTTAGGGGTGAAAGCGGGGATATCTCGATCGGAGGAGAAAACAGGTAAATCCCATATAACCTACTATATCTGACAAGTCGCACTATATATCAACCCAGGATGCATCTTTATCCCCGGAGGTTCGAAAGGGAACTCTTGGAACACCAATGGGCATAAAATGGACAAATAATAAAGTCATATATCTCACTTTAGGCTTAGACGAGTGCATATATAAAGGAACAAAAGAATTAGTGAATTGATTGATTGAGATCGAAAGTAAGATAAAAAAAATAATTGGATTACAAAATTCAATAATAGAGAAATTACTTTTTTTATTTTTATTATACAATTTAAAAGATATTTATAATTTTATAAATTATGTCTGAAAGTAAAAAATAAATAACTTTCTAATTATATGATTTAATTTTTTTCTAATTATATAATTTTTTTTTTTTTAAATTATACAATTCTAAACATCATTTAACTTTTATATTACATATTTGAGAAAGGAAAAGTGATAAGTTTTATATTTACGAGAAATATGGAGGTGTCACAAGAATTAGACCATTAAGTCTCTTCTAGTTAGAGGAAAATATTTTTACTTGTATACAGATAAAACAAAAGTGAAGTTAAAGGAAAAAATAAAAGGGAAGTTCAATTTAGTTAGTAATTAACTTATACTAGTTCAGTTATTTAAAATTGTACCTTAAAATAGTTAAGTACAATTATTATTTCAAATGATTTAGTTTATTTTAGTTTAGGCTAAAATACTCCATTGGTCCATGTTTTCGTTTAAAAATCTCACTTAGGTCCGTAGAATTTTTTTAATCTCAATTAGATCCAAAAATCTACAAAATTGATACAATTAAACCCATTCCGTTATTTTTTTTTAATAAACGGCGTTTACACCTGATGATCTGGACTTTTCTACATGCATTGGTGTCATTAAAATTTTAAAAACAATGCAAATGACGTGGTGTTGTCCTATTTAGTAACATCAATTACCTTGCCTTAGCACTTTCGATGGCAGGAACTGAAAAGAGAGAAGAGAAGAGGTTGTCTTCCCTGGTTGTCTATGGCTCCTTCTCATTCGTGGTCCTCGTGCTTTTGTCATGGGTTGGGGGTGCAAAATCGAAGAGATTCTTCTCATGAAGGTAGGTCGAAGAGGTTGGGTTCAATGCCATTTTGCTATTGTGGTGAGAAAGTTGTCTTGAGAACTGCTAAAACCCCTAAAAATAGGGGGAAACAATTCTGGGGATGTCCTAAGTATAAGGTAAGATCCATGGAACTTTTTTTTTCGTTTAAGTTAAGGAAGAAGCTTTGACGTGTGTATATTTGCTTTTTGGACAGAGGGGTTCTGAACAATTGCTTGGCTGCAATTACTTTAGTTCGTTCAATGGAGATGAAAATGAAGAAATTATTGGTCCATTAACGAAGAATGGAGAAAGGGATGTCAGTGTGCTAAATATGGAAGAAATTTATGGGCAAATGATCAAAATTCTGAGTTTAGAAAAATCTGTTATGATTTTAGAAAACAGGATAAAAGTGTTAATTTGGGGGGTTTGTTTTATTTGTGTATTGAATGTAATTTTATTTTTGTTGTTGATGAAAAATCCATAATCCATTGAAAAAGTTTGATTGTATATTGAATAAAAAAGTTTGATTAAGTTTAAGCACACCATTTTGGTCTCCAATTCCAATGTCGTTGTTCTAATTTACATTTATACTGAAGAATTGATAATATAAGTACTGATATATCAGAGCCAATTGAATAACTGAAAAAAAAATAAGTGGTGGTATAAGAGGCCCAATTTCAGAACATAATATCCAAACTGTTTTATATCCAAATTGTTGCTTATAATAGACCCAATTGAAGAACACAATATCCAAAGTGTTGCTCATAACAGAGCCAAAATAACCACAAAACACAAAACAATAGCTGCTTATCAACAAAATAACAACACTTCATCATTACAGCAGATGCACAAAATGACAGCAGATGCACAAATTCATGGCTTCCAAACACGTCCCCTTCTAGCTTTCAACTTATTCCTCATTGGTTGGCCTGCACTTGGTGGGCGTGATTTTGGTGGCCCTGCTGTTGGTTGGCCTTGTGGTCCAGATTGTGCTGAACCAAATTGTGGTGGAGCAATAGGTGGCCTAGATTGTGGTGGAGCAATGTGTGGTGGAGCACCTGTTGGGCCAGATTGTGATGAAGCAGATACTTGGAGCAACTGCTGGGCCAGAATGTGGTGGAGCAGATTGTGGTGGGCCAGATTGTGATGAAGCACCAGATTGTGATGAAGCACCAGTTTGGCCAGATGTGATGAAGCACTAGTTGGGCCAGATTGTGATGGACAACCAGTTGGGCCAAATTATGATTCAGTTTGTTGTGGTCCAATAGGACAATAATTCTTGTTGTGTCCAAGTTGCCTGCATACACTACACCTTTTACGAAACCCTCCATTAGACATTTGAGTATCATCTTTCTTTAACTCTCAGGACTCCAATCTACTCTTTTTCTTTGGTCTTCCAGGCAAGATTCTTTTCTTCGGAGGCATGACATCTGGATAAGAAGTTATTCCCCACACTTGATGACCATTGATAGGGTAAACAATTGATGCATAAGTTTGTTCATAGGTAGACTTCTTAAAGCAATCTGGAATAAAATCTTTTGCATTGATATTTAAAAACTTCATTGCACTTAGGGCGTGACAGCATGGAATTCCACTAACACTCCATTTTCTGCACGTGCACTCCTTTTTTGTCAATGTTAACCACAAATTGTTCTCCAAGTGCTGACGTGTGGCAGACTTCAAACAACCTATCTTTTGCCCACCTAATCACAATAAAAAAACAAATATTTTATAATCACAGAGGACCAAGTAAAAGGGACGAAAAGAAGGTGTCAATGTACCTTGGTATCCAGTGCCTCACTAATTTTGATTCGTGTTTGAGCCTGTCCACAATTTTTGGCATGATTGAGCCCTTATAAGCTCTAATTTGTTTTCTGTTGCTGGCCCATTTCCTCATGATGTACACTCGGATATCCTCTAACATGCTTATAATGGGCTTGGTCCGAGTTTGAAGTAGCACACTATTGAATGACTCACACATGTTGTTTACCACAGTGTCACATTGAGGTCTTATAGTGAACCTAGACCTTGACCAAAATCTAAAATAATATACAAAATTCTTAAATCATTAATTCATGAAAACAATGTCCACAAATAGTGAATGTTTTACTAACCTTGGGGGGATCACAATTAAGTATTTGAATGCATCCTCATTCACCTCCTTAATTTTCAGCATTTCTTTCTCCTAACCTTGTGGATATGTTGAATATGTTGAGATTTTTTCCTGGGAATTGCTTGTGGAAATTTGCATACAGATGTCGGACATAGTACCTCTGATCCACTCCAGGGAGAAGTTTTTAGATAGCTTGTAGCAGACCCTGTGAAATACAAAAAATTTAGTTATAAACATACTTTATCTGAAAACAGTACCATTATGGTAGAATATTATAAGACTCCCCCTTCTGCTGATCTAATATAAAGGTGCATGATGCACCTACTGCATCCCCATCCAGATCATCTATTAAAAGCTTCAGGAACCATTTCCATGAGTCCTTGTTCTCAACTTCTACAATCGCATATGCTATTGGTAAAATTTGGTCATTGCCATCTCTTCCAATTGTTGTCAATAACTTTCCCCCATACTTGCCTTTCAAAAAGCAGCCATTCACTCCAATGATAAGTCTACATGCGACAAAACTATCTTTGCATGCCTTCAGGCATGCATAAAACCTACTAAATATTACTTCACCATTAATGTTTTCGACTTTCACCTTTACTGTAGAACCCAGATTTCCTCTCAATAGCTCATGTGCATAATCGTATATTCTTCTATATGCTCTGTGAATGACCCATCAACAACATCTCTTGCAATAGCTTTAACTCTGAAAGCCATATTTCTAGATATACATACATTCCACTTTCTAGAGACCTTGTCTTGAATATCCATCACCTTCATATGTGGATTTTCTCTAACAATCTTTTCCATCTTCTTACTTAACCATTTTGCATTCATTAACTTGACATTAAAGTCTCTACTGCAGCTATGCTCATCAATTATTTTCCTAAGTTACCAAGACTTCACTGTAGACATATATACATAGTAAGCATACCAATTACACTTTCCCTTGGCACCTACACATTTGGCAGTAACTCTATTCTTGTCATTTCGGTCAAATCTTAAATTATTTCCATTTGCCAATGCATAGGTTCAAATGGCTTCAGTAAATTCCTTTTTCTCTGTGAAATAAGTACCTACTTCCCATTTATATTGGTCCATAGTTTTCGGCATTGAGAAGGTTGGAAAGCTTCCATAACTCTTTTTATCATTATCTTCCTCATCACTGTCTGTAGCAGTAAAAAATTCGTTTGAGTGCCACTCAACATTAGAAAATTCGTCACCAGATCCTATTCCTCCAACCTCATCCTCCTATGAATTACTATACTGTTGTTGACTGGAAGAACCTGCTCTTGCAATGTTCTCTGGAGTACCTCCAACTTCACATTCTACATAACCATCCCAAGACTCATTTGTTGTGTCACCTTCAACACTGACATCCACAAGCCCTTCATCACAAAACTTCTCAACAGCAGCATCAGTCGTTGTACCATCACCCTATTCATTTGATTATTCATCATAAACCTCAACCTCATCCACCTTATCCACCTCATGTAAGTTCTCTTCAACTTCAGCATCAGCCTCCTGCACATTGTCGTTATCTATCTCTTTTTCTCCATTTACTTCACCATCACCCAACTCCTTTTCAATTTCAGCATCAGCCTCCTGCACATCCTTGTTATCTATCTCTTCTTCTCCATTTACTTCACCATCATCCAAGTCCTTTTCAATTTCACCATCACCCTCCACTTCTTTATGCACTTCCTTATCAACCACAACCCCTTCGATCATGTTAATAACCTCAGGTTCAATCATCTTGTGCACCACATAAAGAGGAACAACACCATTTATCATAAATATGGTGGCCATATGCATAGCCCCTTTGTCATCAACCAGCAGCACCAACCTATCTTCCAAAAATGACTCACCTCCAACAGAGTACCACAACTCTTTCGGATTAACATGTCCCAACTCTTTTAGTCCATGAAGAATCTCGAAATAGCTACACGTATCAGGATCACAGAACCACGATACCCTTTCCCCATCGTCATACCGTAGCTTGCCACCATTGACAAAATGTCCACTATGGTGGACCACCACTTCGAAACGCTCCTCAAACATCCAACCTGAAATTAAAATGTCCACAAAATCATAAACATATTACCATCCATACCACCGTTAAATTGACAACTTAATATGTGGGACCACAAATAATATAAACTACACTCCTCAAATCAAATAGGGGACCACAAAGCCACGCCCAAAATGGAATATATAATGCTTAAACCCCAATCACATAACACTCCACACTTCCATCCATGAAAACAAACCAAATCAAATACCAAGATCGAAAAAATCCTAATTCCCAATCAACGAAAATAACTAACCAAATTTTGAAATGAACTTCTAACCTTCACTAGAGATCACATTCGCTCACCTTCACTACAGATCACCTTCGCCTGAAACATGATTGCAAATCTTTCGTTCGAATCGTCTTCCTCAATGTTGTATTCCACTCACTCGCAATCCATGTTCCTCGAGAAATCCCCATTTTCGCAATCCCTAATTTTAAAATCAAACTAAAACGCAGTTTTAATTGCCATAACATTAAACAAAACGACCACATTAACCTAACTGTTAAAAAAACATGACTGATTTTAATTAAAAAATTATTTTCCACGTTTTACTGTTCACATTAAATAATAAATCCACATCAGCCATCCACTGTAACGTGTGTAGTTCTATTCAACAAATAGTTAGTTAATTTAACATTGTTAACGATTTGGGTTTAATTGTATCAATTTTGCAGATTTTTGGATCCAATTTAGATTAAAAAAAATCTATGGACCTAATTGAGATTTTTGAATGAAAACATGGACCAATAAAGTATTTTAGCCTTTAGTTTATTATAGTACAGTTAACTATAATTTAGTACAATTAGGTTAATTTTGCCATGAGAATTAAATGCATTGAGATAGCATGTGGAATTTGTTGGTAAAAGAGTTTCAAGGGAATTATTTTCAGGACTTGGGGTACGTTATTTCTTGTTTCACTTACATGTTGGTTGAAGTGTATTGTTCATTAGTAGCATTAGAAAGATGAAGTGAATATGTACTGTGTTGGAGATTTTTCATGTTATAATGATTCGATTTAGGCTCCTCACTCCTCACTAGAATCGATGACATGGAGATTTGATATAATGCTAAGTAAACAAGTAGGCCAACAAAATTTCTTTATTGGTGGTATTTAAAGTCGTGGATCAAAATTTAATATATATATATATATATATATATATATATATATATATATATATATATATATATATATATATCAGTGTTTATATTGGCATAATTTGCAAATGAATTATTTACTCCATTAAATGCAGTTGCATTGTTTAGAGAAAAATGGCAAGAAGACAACAAAAATGGTCTCTTATTGTGCTTACCACAGTTGTGACCCTCAATTATGACTAAGAAAGTTTAATCATCCCCTTTAAACCCTCGCCACCATGTTCTTTGTAGCTTTTGCTTTCCCCAAATTGTCTGTTTTTAATTGCAAAAGTACAGGGTTAATTCTGAGTTGTGCACATGGAGTACATGCAGAATAAAAAATGTGTGGATCAACTATTATAACTTTATTGATTTTGCATGCAAAATATTACTATTATTGATTGTACTATATCACATAAACTCTTATAACTTTATACAAACTTTAGAATAATTGAAAAATGGTGACTACAAAATATATGGAAACTGGAGTGCAATGAATGAGTTTCCTTAAACCTTTGATTTTGCTTTTTTAATTCTCTTTTAGTAAGTTTCAGTTTGGATTTTTTATTTTTAAATTGGTTTTTGGAGGAAGTTACTTACATTATTATCATGTAAATGTAAAGCTTGTATTATGTGTGAGAGTATCCGACTATCCATCACCACGACACGACACTGTTTTAGAGAGAATAATAGTTTTAAAATTCATGTTTATTGGGAAGGAATTTCCCTATTGTGCTTTGGAATATATTAAAATATGCATCATGTTTCCCTTGCTAAACTGTTATTAGTGTTCTCTTTATTTGTGATGCCAATCAAATGAAGGCTTTTGCTCTTAATTTAATTTTGGGGTGGAAGTATAACTTTACTATTCTCTATGTAGCGATGATGAATGAAAGTCTCTAAGGGTTGGATATAATTAAAAATCTCAGGAATTATTTAGTTAGTTTTTTAATTAGTTTGGTAGTTCATTCTCAATCATCAAGCAATGCTTCATTCTCCTGCACTTGCACTCAAGGCAAGAAGGCACTGCAAGCAAAAACACTTGTCAAAATCCAAAAAAGTGTAAGAATGATTACGTTAAGGTAAAATAGTTTATCTTTTAAGTGTTTCTTTTTAAAATTGTATGAGCATTAAAATAAGTGATATTAGACCTTCTTGTACACTTATGAACGCCTTTGAATACAGTTGCAAATTTAATGAATCTAAAGGTAAATCGTAGGTAGTAGGGGGTGTTTTGAAAATCGTAGCAAGAATTTTGAAAAATCTCGTGGAAATTTTGAAAACTTACAAAATGTGTTTTTTTAAGGATGGTTAAAAACTCCGGGTAATCTATTAGTCTTCAAGAGAATTACAAATCTCGAATAAACCTATTAGTAAAGGTTAAAATTCCGAAAAACGTGAAGTATAATCCGACTAAAAACAATTATTTTTATAGTATAATCCAAGTTGAACAAATATAATAGTTTGATTTACAAACAGATAAAGTTCACACTTTGAAGTAGTAGATCAATCAACAACCATTTCTTAATATATATATATATATATATATATATATATATATATAATATTCTTATTTATTTATTTATTTTGTTAAAACTATGAAGAGTTATATGGCACCACCTCCAAGTTGGTGTTTGGCGGCAAAGATCTCAGCACCATCTTCCATATTAAGCTGAAATCAAATCGTAAACAATAAACTACTTGTATGAAAAAATAAAACATTATGTAAAAATATTACTTCTATACAAGTGTTGTAACGTTCCATCTAATAGAGAATAAATCTATAAACGAAACATCACACAAGATATAAAATAGAAGAGCAGTACCAAGAAGGTACACATGTTTAAACCATTACAGTTATCTCAAATATATTATAAAAGACTAAGGCACATCACGATGTCAATAACAAAATCGAAAGAAATAGTTTAACAATTGATCAAAAGCTTGCTCCTCTACAGCAAGATATTACATAGGTCATAGTGCCTACAAAGGTTACTTAGAGGAAAGAGATCTGACCCAAGCCTGTCTATACTGCAGAATTTTCATCACCCTGGTGACCACTAGGGGTTCCCACATCTACTCACATCAATAAATTGATGATCATCGCAAAAGGAGAAAACCACACATAAAACACACAAACAAACAGAAAGGGTAAGCTCGAGTAAAAAGGTTTTGATCATACAACTTAACATACAATTTAAAAGTCAAGAATACATATTAGTCATCCAAATATGTGATAGCAGACAATGCAAGACTCTAAGACTCAATTATCCGGATACATATAATCAGTCGGATTCACTAGATGCTTGCAGTTGTGGTGGCCTCTACTGTTCTGCAGAGCCATTACCAATGGGTTTCACCCTACCACGTACAAGGTTAGCCTTCAAACATCTAACGTCATTATCTTGCCAAAGACTAGGGTCTCCTACTACTCTCACCACTTGAGTCAGTACGATCTATGTGAGACTAACTGACTCTTTAGAACTTCAGGATGCAATCCTTACTTGAATCCTTACTTAATTATATACTGAGGCACCACCACGAAACATTATTGAGAGGCTCGTGAAATTACGTCCATTACCTGAGGCACCACCATGAGCTCTCACTAAGAGTACCAAGGAATTACGTCCTTACATTAGGCACCACCATGAACTCTTACTGAGTGATTCATGGAATTACGTCCATTATATGAGGCACCACCATGAACTCTCACCACAAGGTTCATGGAATTATGTCCATTAGATGAGGCGCCACCATGAACTCTCACCACGAGGTTCATGGAATTAGGGCCATTAGATAAGGCACCACCATGAGCTCTCACCACGAGGTTCATGGAATTACGTCCTAACCCATACCATAGCCATGTCTTACCAACCAAACATAGATTTATCATGCATACCAGTCTCATGCAAATATTCAACCAACCAAACGACAAATTCATGCTTTTCAATCATACTCAACATAGCAACATCTCATTCCCATTTAATCTCCTACAATATACATGGCATCATACATCAAGCTTTTACGGTAAAGCACTCTATCAGGTGAGCAAGCAACCACATCAGAGAACCAATCAGAACTAGAGCACAAAACTTGCCCTAGTCTCGCTCAGGCTAGAAGTCCTTGCTCAGGTGAGAGAGGTCCTCTCGTTGAGGCGAGCTCTTCTCGCTTAGACGAGAGCTCGAGCAGTGAAACAATGGCTTCTGTGATTTCTTGCTCAGACGAGACCTCCTCGCCTGAGCGAGATTACACCTCGCTCAAAACAAAGACTCGTCACTCGAGCGACAATTCGAGCAGAAAATCCTGGGTGAGCCTCTGCTAGTCTCGCCTAGGCGAGACACGCTCGCTTGGGTGAGAAAACCAGTGTCCACCACTGTTCTCGTCTGCAACAATCAAGCATTTGCAAACCACAACACATTTATCAATAATCCAAGCAATCACAACAGCACCCAAGCATCTCAAACATGAAATAAAGCTAAAACAGGAAGATATGAAGAAAATACGAAAACTCTAGTTTCCCTTGACTGGAAAATGCTAGCAGAATACCCCGACACCTAAGCAAAAAGAGCACGACAGCTCTAGGAGCATATTTGTGAGCTAGAAACACTAGCACAAATTGAACGCGGGGTTACTACGGTGAACCCTAACTGGAATCACGAAAATAAGACTAGAGAGGAGAGGATATGGGTTGATTTCCAACTTATGTGAAGTAGAAATGAGGTTGAGCTAGCTTGAAGACGAATGAGACCTAAACCCTAGCAGAGCTCTTTAGGCAATTCTAAGGGGGAGGAGGAAGTTGGTTCGTTTCTAAAAAACAGAAGAATGAGAGTTAAGGCTGCTTTAGGAGTTTTGGACACCCTATGGACCAGCCTTAGGCCCAACAAATTGGGACAGACCCTTAAACATTTAGGACAAAAAAATAAGTGGGTCTTACAAGCGCCATTATAAGACAAAAGGAAATACTATTGTAAAATATACCTTCATTCTATCTCAATTTAATAAAATTGCTTACACCTATTTATATATTAATTTTGTCACATTTTTAATTAACATGAATTATTTTATACATTTTCTCATCTCAAAAATTGAAAATATATGTATAAGTAGAAGAAATCTCGATAATAAACAATAAAATATACTTAATAATATTCGTGATGGTTGAATTTATGCTTTCAAAAACTTTCCATAGTTCTAACTCAATTCTGTACCTACTTATACTCCATCTTAATAATGGAAGATGTTTTATATATCAATAATATATATATTAATTATTGTTGAATTACCTATTATCATTTCATTTGCAAAATGAGAGGTCCTCCAAATTTTACCCTTGAAAAAAAAGTTCTCTTCTTAAAGATGGGTTTTGTCTAATTAAGTTAAACATAAACTCAAATTATAAGAAGGAAAAGAAAAGAAAAACTAATGGTAAGATAGTTGATGCTCTAGTAATTGAAACAAGCGCTTGTGAAAAATAATTAAAAAAAGGTTAAATTACTCTTTTGCTCCCTCTATTTGTCATGAAATTTCATTTTGGTCATCAAGTTTTTCCTTGTCTCAATTTGGTCCTCATTTTCTTAAAAATGACTCAATTTGGTCCTCACCGTTAACTTTGACCAGACGGTATTAAGTCAACTCCACGTGTCAATTTCTGATTTTTTTTTTTTTGAATTTTTTGAATTGTTTTTGAATTGTTTTTGAATTTTTCTTTAATTTTTTTTTTATTTTTGACACGTGTCACTTCACAGTTGTGATACGTATCAAAGTGACTCAATTTGGTCTCTATATTTGTTTTTAGTTTCACTTTAGTCCCAATTTTTGTAAAAATGAAGTAATATTGTCCTCCTTAGATTGAGACTCAATTTAATCTTTGTATACAACTTATGATGATATTCTTAATAAAATTGACGTTTTTATTAAATATTTGTAGAAATATTTTTAAGTAAGTTTTTTTTTATAGTTTTATTATTAAACAAAGTTAAACCCCAAACTTAATTTAAAAAGTTAACAATTTTATCGTCATATATAAAGGCATCTAGTGTATCATATTATACAAACTTAGTAAAAATTAAAATCAAATAACTTGTCACACAAAAGTTTAGGAACTAAATTTCAAGTTCAAAAGAAAATCAAAGTATAATGTTTTGTGTAGAATTTAAAATTAATTTAAAATATTTATAGAAATATTTAATCAAAACATTAATTTTAGTAAGAATATCACCATAAAATTTATAAAAAAGTAAATTTAGTGTCAATTTAAGGAAGGACAATATTGCTTCATTTTTACAAAAATTGGGACTAAATTGAGTCATTTTGACACGTGACACAACTGTGAAGTGACACGTGTCAAAAATAAAAAAAAATAAAAAAAAATAAAAAAAACCAGAAATTGACAGTGACATTGACTTTAACACCGTTTGGTCAAAGTTAACGGTGAAGACCAAATTGAGTCATTTTTAATAAAATGAGGACCAAATTGAGACAACAAAAAACTTGAGAATCATAATGAAATTTCATGACAAATAGAGGGACTAAAAGAGTAATTTAGCCTTAAAAAAATAAGTAATTTTTTATTTTTTATAGGTAGCATTAAACTAACCAGTTTTGGTGTTTGATATCGCCTAATGTGAGCACCTATGTAATTCCAAGTTCCTTCTCTCACAGAATTCTTTGAATAATTTCGTTAATTCTAAGTCTTGGGTCACCTTGAAGTACATATGACGTCCATCCTAATTCGAATGAAATGAACAGAATATCAAAATTCAAATTGTATTACACGTGGAACTGTGTTTATCATTTGTATCACACCTAGTCGGTTCCGCTAGCATACCAACACATATCACCCTTGACCGACAACTCATATCGGACAAGGCTGGGGGACTGGTGTACCACACCTAGCCAAACTCGACCAAATAAGTAAGCAATACATATACCAAGGCAGTCAAGTATTCAGCCTAGGCTGAGTTAGCCTAAGTTTTACCAGTTCTAACCTAAAAATCTAGAGGAACAACCTACACCTCATATAACCAACATAAGCTGTCAAGATAAGTAGCCGGCCTAGACCGACTACTCTAGCATACCCAATAAGATTAAAGCCTAGGCCGACTACTCCAATATACTTAGTCAAATTGAAGCCCCCGTGTTCAACAAGTCCTAAGGGCCTGGGCTAGGGCCCAGGCCCACTTACAGCCCAATCCATGGCCCGGCCCATGGCATAACCAGATACAATTAATGCTCTATAAATACACGTAGACCCCAGTAATTAAAGGTACGCATTCATTAATCACAGATTTGACCTTTTTGAGAGTTTTGACTTACTTGAGCTTCAGAGTCCCTTCTGCAGGTAACCCCTTCTAGGTCCAAACCGACATGTATCAACCGGGAAGAGGCCAACTGAGGAGATAGCGGACTACATGGTAAGGTGACGCTTATGCCTAACTCATCTTGTTTGTTCTCTGCAGGAACAATTGGCGCCCACAGTGGGGCACGAGACGAACACCTTTGGTACTCGTTTTTCTCTGAAGATGGTTTCTACCCGCAGCAAAGCTGGAGTGAACAAGCAGGCGGATGCTGGTCCTTCAGGACCTGCTGGCATCACCCCTGACTTGGCCGCCATCCTAGACGACCAAGTGAAGATGCAACAAGACTTGGCAGACCTGAAAAAGCATAGTGCTGATGAGATGGAGGCGTTGCGACAAGAGAACTCTCACCTTAGGCGAAGAATCGAAGCTGATCCTAACCTGAAAGGAAAAGCCAAAGAAACCTTTGAAGCTACAAGGTCCCCAGCCTTCCAGCCCATAGAGGAGGAAAGCGAATACAACCTCACTCCTCATACCTTCACTACTACCCAACAAACACATATCCCTTCCACCCATCCCCATACCGTTGCCCCAACCCCTGCCGCTACCCTCCCTACCACCCAGATCCCCTACAACATACCCACCACACACGTCCTACCATACAACCCACAGTACCCTCCAACAAGCCACATCCCCCCTCACAACCTTACTTCCACCTTTCCCGCCATGATCACTCATCCCATCCCACCCCATCTACTCCCTCCCCACCAGCCCAAACGTCGTCACCCCTTTACCGACTTCATCGCCAACACCCCTCTCCCCACCCAGTGGGAACCTTTCACCCTGGATCGCTATACTGGCGAAACCGACCCTGATGAGCACCTCAAAGTCTACATCACCCATGTCACCCTGTACACGTCCCAAGATGCAGTCTTCTGCAAAGCCTTCCCCACCACCCTCAAGGGCCCTGTCCTAGAATGGTTCACAACCCTCCCACCTTACTCCATCGACAATTTCGACGTCCTTTCTCATATGTTCTCCACCCATTTCGCTGGCAGCGTTCCACACCAAACTACCACAATCTCCCTCCTGGGCATTAGACAAGAACAAGGCGAACCACTCAGAGCGTTCATAGACTGTTTTAGTAAGGCAGCTCTTTGCACCCCACACCTCAACCAAGAGATGATCCTCCAGTGCATGGCCCTTACCCTGCAACCCGGCCCCTTCGCCAACAACGTCTACCTCCATCCACCTGCCTCTATGCACGAGCTTAAATTACGTGCAGCTGACTATGTCCGAATGGAGGAAATGCAAACCCTCCACACCAAATTCTACAATGACTATGCATCCACCACCGCCAACCCTACCCCACAACCTAACCCACGCCCTGATGCCCGCCCACGCAAGCCCCGCCAACCTCGCTTCACCAGATATGCCCCTCTTATCGTAGCCCGCTCTCGCATCCTCGATGAAGCCTTACAAGCTGACCTAATACCTCTACCACGCAACACAACCGCACCTCCCAACGCTGATATGAACAAATATTGCCGCTACCACTGCAACCATGGCCACACTACAGAAGAATGCAAAGCACTCCAGGATAAAATAGAAGAATTGGTCTGTGTTGGCCACTTTCGCCGTTTCATCCGTAGAGATGACCATTCCTCTTCCTCTCGATCCCGCTACCCCCCTCGATCCGACCACAGACGTCCTCAACATGACTCCCGTTCTGACAGACGCCCCGCCCAACCCACAACCACCAAAACATGGTCATACATCTCGACCTTCTACCCGAACTCAGAGAAAAAGCCCAGATACGCAATTTAGCTGCAAAACAACGAGCTGCCAGAAAATATAATGCAAACCTATGTCCACGATCATTCGCCATCGGGGACTTAGTATGGAGAATGGCCAACAGTGCTAGAAAGAAGGACGACAAGTTCTCCGCCAATTGGGACGGCCCGCACCGCATATGCGAAGATGCAGAAGGAGTAGCTTATCACTTGGAACACTTATCTGGGGAAGAGATTCCCAACACTTGGAATGTATCGCACCTCAAATTCTATTTCAGTTAAATGTATGCTACCTAAGCCGAACACTTGTAACCCTGGGTGTACTCTTTTTCCTCGCCTGGTCTTTTTTCCCTAAGGAGGGTTTTGGCCAGGGAGGTTTTAACGAGGCACCCCTGTTCAATAAATAAAATGAAGGGTTCTCAACTATACAACTTTTCTACGATTTTTACTGCTTAATTCCTTTAAGTTCCCCACCCTTACCACAAGTAAGCGGCCTGGGTCGAACCCCTTAAATTGCGTTTCATTCGTTCAAGTTCCCCACCCTTACCACAAGTAAGCGGACTGGGTCGAACACCCTAAACATACAGTCGATCGTATCACACATACACCACATATCATTAAAACACAACATACATAATAACATACACAATCTTAATCGCATTTAAACACAACTGCAATAATGTACCAATGTAGCTAAATGTACCAAATATTACAGACATAGGCTCAAATAATATTCTTGGATCAATTAAGACCAAAATCCTAGTCTACTGCGACAGATGCCTCCTCGGGATCGCCCGCCTTCTTCTCCTCCGTCGCCTTCTCCTCCGCCTCCTCATTCGCACTGTCCTCGTCCTCCTGGACCAACTTCCCGTCAATAACGTCCTTATTCACATTGAACCTTGAATCCGTTACGTCCACATCCTGATGGAAAAAAGTCGCTTGACGCAGTCCCTTCTCAAAACCATTGATATGTTCCTGTATAATACTATTCTTTAAGTCGTCAAGCTCTCCCACGACACCATCATACTTATCCTTCAGTTCTTCATAATCTTCCTCCCACTCCCTTATTTTCTTGTTCAGTCTTTCCTCTGAATCCAAACAGCGAACCCTCCACGTTACCAATCTTTTCCTCTCTACTTCCCAACTTTCCTTCGCCTTCTCCAACGCAGCTTTCTCCTCCTCAAGCTTGTCAACCTTCCCCTGCAACTCCTCCACCCTCTCCCGACCCCCCTCCTTCACCTTCCTCTTATATAAAGACCCCACACGCCGGCTCAAAATTAAGGCCTTGCTTCCAAACTTGACCATCGTCCTCACAATATGGTCCGCATCCATGTCGTCAATGGAGTTTACAATGGTATCTGGGAGGGTGATTGCAATATCCTTCCTCACAGATATTTCCGGCAATTCGATTAAACCAGATTCTGGTCCCTTCTCCCCACTAGCTGACCCCGCTCCACTGGCCGACCCCGTCCCGAGCAAGACCACCCTCACTTTCTTCACGTCTTTCCCCTTGCCATGTCGAGGCGGCAACTCAGCCTTCCTCTTCGTCCCGCCGTGTACATGTACTTCCACCACAGACTCCTGCAGGTTGGGAACATCAGTCTTCCCAGCTGCTTTGGCCTTAGCGGCCATCTCCTTCCTCAGCGATTGGAAAAGTGCCAAGTTTTTTTTTCCTGATTGCGCCATGTGCCCTACAATAATATATTAACTCGGATTAAAACAACTTAGAATCATTAACACAGTTTAAGTAATAAACAGATACCTTCAATATCTATTATCAGATGCACCGAATTATAAACTTTAACTAAGCCCTTAGTGGGCAACTTATCAACAAACTTCAACAAGATATCCACCACCTCCTTATCACCCGCCGATAACTCATCCATCCCCATATCCTTATACCGAGAAGGGCTACCCGTCCAACTAAATGGGAATTTGGTACTCCCATCTGCGTTCAAAAAGTGAGCTTTGCCTTCTTCTTTAACAACAACCTTGAAGTACCCGTCTTTGAAATGCTTGAAAGACTGGGAAAATGCGTCCAGTCTGCTGATACTAGGACGACTTATCAAAGACAGCCAAGTAGTCGGCCGATGGGGTCTGGTGTCGTAGAAGTACAAAAAAGCATAAGGAGAAGGCTCCAAGTATAAAGATTGGCACAAGATGCGAAAGGCTTGCAAGTAGGCCCAACTATTCGGATGTAACTATGTAAGTGCCACATTCAGTGCGCACAATACACCCATAGTAAAACTGTCTAACGGTAGCCGCACATGTAGTTGAGAAAAATGACACATGTACATGTAGAAAAACTTCTCTGTAGCCCCCTCCTGCCCATGACATACTCGGTTGATGGCGCTTACTCTCTCCAGGGAAATGATATCCCTACTTACACCCTTTGAGATGACAGGCGTGCAGTTTAACCAGGACTTCAATAGGCGAGACCACCAGAACAAAGATGATTGGTTGCGGACGTCAGCAGCCGCCCACCCATAACCGCCTTTAGCCGGCCAGTTACTTTCGGCCAACTCCTCAGGGGGATCTTCTCGAACCTCCCTCACCGTCTCCATTGGAATCCCACTTACCATGCCTCCAGAACTTGTACCCCCTTCGTCAAATTGCCTACCCCTACTTCTCTCTGACTCCGTACTCTCACTACTAGATGTGGATAACGATATATTATCGCTACTAGACATACCGGTTTTCGTGTTTACGGGAAGATGTCGATTGAAATTGGGAACTAGTCGGATAGTATAATGCACACAAGACCTCTGAATTCAAAACTCTCGCAAATGAACCAAGTAACCCCTCACTTGTTTTGAAACCTATATTTATAGGCCAGAACCTCAAGCGACGAAAACCCCTTCCCGCCAAAACAACAGCCCATACCAATCGACACCATCATTGCGAGAGACATGACTCTTAAAAACGACGGCGCCAGAACTTCCTGATTTGACCCTTGACACCCCTCCACCTACCTTCAGACGATTACCATTTTTTAGCCTTAACATTGTTCATCACACTTAAAGGCTGGGGGACTGGTGTATCACACATAGCCGGTTCCGCTAGCATACCAACACATATCACCCTTGACCGACAACTCATATCGGATAAGGCTAGGGGACTGGTGTACCACACCTAGCCAAACTTGACCAAATAAGTAAGCAATACATATACCAAGGCAGTCAAGTATTCAGCCTAGGCCGAATTAGCCTAAGTTTTACCAGTTCTAACCTAAACATCTAGAGGAACAACCTACACCTCATATAACCAACGTAAGCTGTCAAGATAAGTAGCCGGCCTAGACCGACTACTCTAGCAGACCCAATAAGATTAAAGCCTAGGCCGACTACTCCAATATACTTAGTCAAATTGAATCCCCCGTGTTCAACAAGTCCTAAGGGCCTGGGCTAGGGCCCAGGCCCACTTACAGCCCAATCCATGGCCCGACCCATGGCATAACCAGATACAATTAATGCTCTATAAATACACGTAGACCCCAGTAATTAAAGGTACGCATTCATTAATCACAGATTTGACCTTTTTGAGAGTTTTGACTTACTTGAGCTTCGGAGTCCCTTCTGCAGGTAACCCCTTCTGGGTCCAAACCGACATGTATCAACCAGGAAGAGACCAACCGAGGAGATAGCGGACTACATGGTAAGGTGACGCTTGTGCTTAACTCATCTTGTTTGTTCTTTGCAAGAACATCATTAATTTCGACGGACAACAATAATTCATAAAACTGTGGTAATGTTGTGTTGAATCATAGATATAAAAATTTTGTACCATTATAATATACAATTGGGACGGTCCAAATTCAATTGATTCCTTAACATGTAAAAAAAAGGGAAAACTTCAAGTTCGTACTTTTTGTTATTTGTTTCTATTAAACAATTCTTAAAATAGGGAAAATATATAAATAATTTGTAAGATATTAAAAAATCATTTTCTCTAAGTCTTTGAATATTGGATTTTTCTTTGAATGAGTCTCCCAATTTTAAACTCCGTTGGGAGAACTGAAACACAAAAATACCAATAATTGAGGGACGAAAAACATAATTAACCCTCAATTAAATAATAGTCGGTCTGAAAATATTATGGCATGGTTGGAAAATCTGAATACAAAAATAAAAAACAAACAAACTTTTGTTATATATATATTTTAAAAAAAAGTTAATATAAAATTAGTTTATACGTCATATTTAGTGTAAAAGCCACTGGTACATCGATTTTAAACTCCGTTAGTTGCAATTGACACTTGTCAAACGGAAGGCCATGTCAGGATCTGTTTTCAGTGGTTTAAATATTGCACGTGGTTATTTTATTGGGTAACATTTTAAAATAGGCTAATGTTTACAATTAAGAGGAATTTAGGTAATTTGTGAAACCCTAAATTGGAGTGGTGCGACGGAGACGTTGGTGAGGATCTTTGGCAGAGCGCAAAGACGTTGTGAATAACATTGACGTTTGAAGACCGTTATGGAGTGATGAAGAGTGGGAGCAAAGGATTTCATTGTTCGCAAAGGAATAATGGTTTGAGAATGTCTCAAAGTTGTGCGTCGTCCTCAAATATGTCCTCGAAAGTGTGTGGGTGTGGGGAAAGATTGTTGCTCCTAAAGGCAACGACTGTGAATAACAAAGGGAGATTATTTTGGAGATGTAGAAATTGGCCTGTAAGTAACAAATTTAAATTTACTATTGATTGGTCGAGCTTGATTTCGTTTCATTGATAATGGTTTCGTAATTTTTACAGTCGAATTCTCACTATAATTTCTTTGAATGGGTTAATGAAGATGAATCCAAATTCGAATGTAATGAATCTGAATTTGAAGATAGCGGTGGAAAAGAAGTTGAACAAGATGAAGTGTCGCTGGAAAAGGAGAAAGTTATATTAGAGTTGATAAAGAAAAGTGAGAACTTGAAGAGGAAATTGCAAGAAGAGAAAAAGTTTGGGAGATTCATGCAATGTTTATTTGTTTTGTCGTGGGCGATAACAATTGTATTGGTGTTTATGTTGTTGTTCAAGTTGAATTGTAATTATTCATGTATTCAATAGTATTTAGGACTTAGGTATTACTTATGTGTGAAACTTGAAAGGTTAATTAAGTGTTGTGTGTTCCCGTTATGTTTTAGCTAAGTTTTGATGGGCAAGTCTTCTGTGCTCCTGAGATGTTTGAATGAATGAAATTAGAACTTTTGTTACTGGTGTTATTCTTGTTTGTATCATTATTGGCCTTTTTTTCCAGCAATGTATCATATCATATATTGATTCTATAGATTGTATCATTCTTGTTCGTATAAATTGTTTCTAATACTGGAATGAATTTTTGGTATAAAATTGATTACATATCATACTGGAATCTTTAGTATTACTGGAATGAAACAATAGTATTACTGGAATGGAACAAAAATAGTATTACTGGAATGGAACAAAAATAGTATTACTGGAACCAAAATAATTCCTCGCCAATTATGACAACAAAAAGTAGTCTAACTGTAATGCAACTTCAAAGTGGTCCCTAGCATTGAACTCAATAAAATATTCCAGGCCAAACAAGTGGTCCATAAATATGAATACAATAAGCTTTCATATTACTTTAATCAAAAAAGTTTTCCACTATCACTATGCCCACTACAACAAAAAGGTGGTCCACCATTAAAAGCAACAAAACAACTTTGTTTCCTCAATCAATTTCACGTGGGCTGGGCAGAAGTTCCAGTACTTGCCCTAGACCTTAAGACCTGTGTCGCCATGCTTCTGGTTTGTGTTGTAGCAACCATGGGTGCAGATCTTCTACTAGTGGAGCTCTGGTTGGATGGTCCTACAGCGCTAGTAGCTCCACTCATAGTTGGAGTTTTGTGTGTTTGTCCCTGTCAATTGGGTATGTATAACAGATTCAGATTTGTATGCTTTGAACAAACAAAAAAATTGAACAAACAGATTTAGATTTACCTTTCTATTTCTGATTCCCTTTCTACTACTCCTTATGTTATGTCCCAATTGCTTACACCTGCTGCACTTCATGATGAGATTTTTCTTTGACAGCTTGGAATGACTGGCATGTTCATCAGCTTCCCTACTTCTTAGCTTTTTGGGTCTCCCCAGTGGTGTTTTATAAATTGGTGGGAGTAGTTCAGGTTGATTGCTTTTAGGCCAGAGTTGTTGTCCATTAATTGGGGTTATTTTTGGGTTATAGCATGCCTCATAAGCAGCTTTTTTGTAATATGCATGCACATAAGCTTCAGGGTTTTCTACCTTATAATTAATTGTTGTCACAGCATGTCTATAAGGTATGCCTACCAGATCCCAAACATAACACATGCAACTATGCTTACTGAGATCTACCACAAACTTCTCCATGGTGAACCCTTGAGTTACTTTAAACTTAGCACCCCATGCCCACACTAGAAGCCAATTCCCACTTTTTCCCACTTCCCTATCAAGCCTTTTTTGTGGCTTAGGCATAACAGTTCCAGGATATGCATTTATTTTTTCTCTAAGTGTTGCAAATCTACTCATTGTGTATGACCTAATCCATTCCATCATACTAATAATTGGTTTATCCCTAACCAATAAGATAGTACTATTGAATGACTCAGACAAATTATTCACTAAAACATCACATCTAGGATAAATATTGAGTGCATGCTTACACCGTGAACTTCTAGGAATTCCAATTAACCAATTATACGCTTCAGGGTTAATGTTTCTTAACTCACCCATCTTTTTTCCCAACCTGCGTAGAAGGTTGCCTTTGTTTCCCCCATCATAAGATCTCTGATAACTACCCCACCACCAAATTTCTTCTTGAAATTGCTATAGAGATGCCTCAAACAAAAACGATGCTCCACCCCATTCAAGATTTCATCAAATACAGTCATAAGTCCCTGCAAAAATGAATAGTTGTATATAAGAATATAGTATCAATTAATTATCATACTCTAAAATTTGAGTGCATGTAAGTTGTTCACCTTTTGTTGATCTGAGATGAAAACCCAACGATGATTTTCAATGTCCCAAATATCTTCTAGCAATAGTGAAAGAAACCACCTCCACGTCTCCTTACATTCATTCTCTACTGCAGCAAATGCTAGTGGATAGTATAGGTCATTAGGGTCCCTGCCCACTGCAACCAAAAGTTGACCACCATAAGTTGTTTTCAAGTGGCATCCATAAACCCCCTATAAAGGGCCTACACCCATCCAGAAAACCAGCCTTACAACCTTCTAAGCACATGTAGAAACAACCAAACCTTGGTGGCAAACTTGTTTGAGGCTAATTTATCTTAATTTTGAATGTTCCAGCCTTTACTCTCACCAATTCAGCTACATAATCATGTAAGCGATTGTATTACCTTTGTCCATCCCCTACCAAATAGTCCATTGTTATTGCTTTGCTTTTCCAGCCCTCCAAGGGGTTATGCCAACACTGTATGTCTTCTTGATCTCATCAATAATTTGACTCACTGTCATTACACCCACATTCATAAATCTGTCCACTAACACTTGTGCTATCCAGTCCTTATTTGCATTTTTATTCCCAAAAACCCTGCCACACCTATGATGCCCAACCAATGTCTTAATCTGAAAAGTTTCCCTACCACCAACCTTACTCAGCATCATTAAGAAACCACATTTTTTTACAGACAACCCTAACTCTTTTCTGATCATTTTTAACAAACTGAACTTCTTTACCATTTAAAACACTATGCTTCATTAATGCTTGCTTAAAATCCTTCAAAGAAGAAAATTCCATTCCTAATTTGAACTTGAAGTCCTTTGTCATATCTTCATCTCTATATTTGGAAAATTTGGGCCCATCACGACCAACACCCTCCTCACTATCAACATCTGAATCCAACTTGTTAGTATCATATTCATCACTTATATCATGTTGTCCAACTTCAGCATTAGTCACAAATGAACCAACTCCAACATCTTTCTTACTCCTTACAGTGCTTGAATTTCGTTTCATTGCTTTCCACCTATCCAAAACAGACCCAATTTTTCTAACAGGTGGCTCAATGTCCATCCTAAATCCATCATCATCATCTGCCACCCTTTCTTCTTCACTATCATCAAGTTTATCTGCAGAAGAACCTTCATCCTTATCAGACACATCCTCAACTACCACATTTGGCTGTCCAACCCCATCCTTATCACCCCCCAATTCTGCCTCATTCCCAAGTTCTGCCTCACCACCTAGTTATGCCTCACCCAGTTCTGCATCACCAACCACATCACCCTGAACTCCTACTTCTACCTCAACCCCCAATTGTGCCTCAATGCCCATTTGTGCCTCACACCCATGTTCTGCCACACACCTTTGTTCTGCCTCACCAACCAGATCACCATGAACTCCTACTTCTGGCTCACACCCTTTTTGTGCCTCACCAACCACATCACCTTCACATCCTACTTCTGGCACACACACCCCCATTTTGCCTCACCAACCATATCACCCTCACATCCTACTTCTGCCTCAACCCCCAATTGTGCCTTACCCCCAATTTCTGCCTGACCCAATTTTTCATCCATTCCAACACCAGCAATAAAATGAACTACTTCGAGCTGACAAGGAAAGTGCTGAACATATATATCAACCTCTCCATTCCTATCTCTGCATACTTAGCCAACGCTAATGCCCCCTTATCATCACTCAACAATCTTAGATTGTTTAACAACTTCTGTTTTGATCCCTTCAACCAAAGTTTAACATCTCCAGCATATTTGAACTCCTTCAAGATGCCTAACGCTTCGAAAAATGACCAAAAATCTGGATCGATACCCTTAACCACATGGATTTCACCCCTAACATATTTCAATCCACTATTCCTTTCAACCCTACCTATGTGATGGAACGCAACCGTGAACCCCATTTCCAGCTCTACATTTCAAATAAATTCACAAACCAAACAAATTGAACATTCAACGAAAGAACCAAGGAATAGGAAAGTGAACATTCAACGAAAGAAATTTAAAAAATATAAACCACTAACCTCACTTTGTCGTTGACCAAATGAAAGCACACACCACCACCTTCTTCGTCATTCTGTGATTGAAGTTAATAGCTTTGGATTATGGATTCTCTCTTGATTCACAAAACTACCTTCAGCTCAGATGTTTTACGAATGCCAGAAACCCTTTCTAATTCTAACATAGCCCTCAACTGAAATGTTTTAGTAATGGTAAGAAAATTTTCTAATTCTAACATAACCCTTAGCTCACATTTCACTTAACATTTAATTGTGCACGTGCCTTACTAATGTTTAACTAAAACGTGCAAAAAATATTTAAACCACTTAAAACGGGATCCTGACGTGGCCTTCCGTTTGACAGGTGTCAATTGCAACTAAGGGAGTTTAAAATTGAGGACTAATTCCATGCAATACAAAACGTGAGGGACTAAAATAGTGCAAACGTTACATGGGGAACTAAAACCAAAAATTACCAATAGTTGAGGGACGAAAAACACAATTAACCCTTTAATTGAAAGGGTGATGATTAGTTAATTTGGTGGTTTATTCTAAAGATAAAGGAGCATTTAGAATCATAAAATCAAGGGTTTTCCTAAGCAATGGTTATGAGAAAAGAAGTCTAAAGCATAAATGATAATTGGGGAAAGAGTAATGCATGTTTACACCTAATCCGTGACCGCCAAGTTTATGTGATATCTTTACAAGTCTCATCAACTACAAATCTCTTCTTTTGCATGCATAAATGAAAGAAGAAAAAACAGTGTAAGATTCCACCAATAAACACACAAAACTCCACCAGATGAGTAGTTTTTAATTATATCTAAAATATAAGAAAATAATGACCTCTAGAAAATACCCCAATACCCCAACTTAAACTCCTGACAATTATCCATAAAATTAATATCCATTTTCTCGCCTGTTTGAGTGTTGGATGGAGGGAGTATTGCATGATTTGATTGATGTTGCATGCATTAATGATTGAGCTCAGTTTCTTTGGGATGAAAGCTTGAATCTGTATTTTAAATATGGTTTAAGTTGGATGCTTTCCTTCTTCTGCATTTCTTCTTCTCTGTCCCCCAATTTCTTACCCTAGTTTCTTAAGGTATTCCATTTCTTTGTTTTTTTGTGTTTGAGTGTTTGGTGTTTGGTGTTTGTGTTTTCTGAGTTTGGTTCGTTAGCCTTATTTAATCTGTATTCTAAAATATATGGTTCGATTCTTCTACATTTCTTCTTCTTGGTTCCTCCCAATTTTTGAACGTATACCATTTCTTTGGTTTTTGTGTTTGAGTTTTTGGTGTTTGTATGTTTTAGGTTTCGTTCGTAGGTTTTATTTAATTTATATTCTAAAATATATGGTTCGATTCTTCTACATTTCTTCTTCTTCGTTCCTCCTAGTTTCTGAACGTATACCATTTCTTTGGTTTTTGTGTTTGAGTTTTTGGTGTTTGTGTTTTCTCAGTTTCATTCGTAGGTTTTATTTAATCTGTACTTTGAAATATATTCTTTTGAAATATATTTATTGTGTGTTTTTGGGTTTGATGAGTTATGGCCTTTGCTTTGTTCTTTCAAATGTCTTTAATTTGCAGAAAAGCAGTTTGCAAAAGATCTCTAGGGGGATTTCATTTTACCGCGTACATGAAGCTTTGCAGAAAAATAATTTGCAAAAGATCTCTAGGTTCTTTGTTATATTTATCTGTTGGATGGATGTTTTGCTCTCAGATTGATGAATACCGTGTAGAACACCACAAAGGTAAGAGCTTTTCTTCTTCTCTCTGATTTTTGTGTTTTTCTACCATATTTAACTATTTTTCTTTATTGTATTTCTTTGTTGGATGGATGTCAGATTGATGAATACCGTGTAGAACACCAAAAAGATAACAACTTTTTTTCTTCTCAATGATTTTTTGTTCTTCTCCTATATTTAACTACTTTTCTTTGTTGTATTTCTCTGTTGGATTGATATTTTGCTCTCAGATTCATGAGTGTCGTGAAGATCATAAAAAATGTAACAACTTAATGTTTTTTCAGTGAGCTTGATGAACAGATTGAAGAACACAAAAAAAGCTAAAGCTTTTGTTATTCTATTTGATGGATCAATTATTTATGGGACATTCATGAAGACTTTCCGTGAAATAGTTGAATGAACTTATTGAAGAATGCCTACAAGGTGTAAGCTTTTTTTCTTCGCTTCGATCTTTTCTGCTTCTACAATATGTAACTACTTTTCATTGTGGATGAAGGTTTTTTTTTTAGGTTCATGAAAAGAATGAAGGAGAAGAAGGAAGAAGGAGATGTGTGGTTGTAAGACCCGTAGAATTTAATTAATTAAATAATTAATTAATTAATAAATGCGGGTGGGGAAATAATTATGACATTAAATTATGGTTTGTATGACGTGGAAAAGTACTAGCTCAAGTGGTTGAGAGTGCTTTAATTGTGTGAGAGGACTTGGGATTGAGTCCTATGTATGCTAACTTTTGAGTTATTATTTTATTATTTAAATCTATATAATTATGTTCTGGTATGATATGATGTCTGAATTGGATTTGTTAAGCATGAAACATGACTTGGTTGAATTGGTTGTGCAATTGCTTGGTGATTGAATGGTTATAGGTTCAAACCTTGGAGAACCAAACTAAAAACTTTATTTTTGGCATTTTGGCTTTGAATTGAATATGAAAGGTTGGGGGAAAACCCTAGATAGTTGAGAGGCAGCCTTGGGTAGCTGAAAAATGGATCATAAAGGTCAATTAAATGGTAATAAACAGTACCATTAGGTAAATTTTCGTTTTGGGTAATTAAAGTATAGAATAAATTTGGAATGTTCAAGTTATGTATAGTGCTACGTGTGTATGTGAATATATATATCTGTAACATTATATATGTTTAACTGTTATGCTCACCCTATCTACGTGTGTTTGGCGATGATCATGTACGCGGTACACGAGAGCAGATGTTTTTATGTAGGTGGCTGAGGTGAAGCTTAGTCGCGGAGAAGGGTTATACTCGGAGAAATCTTATGTTTCTTTTATTTGGTTTTGGAATCAGTTGTAAACCCTGATGGGTGATATCATAACATTTGATTTCAGTTTTTATGATTGATGATTCTGAACTTTATCTACTCATTTAATAAATTTTAAATTTTCCCGCATTTTGGGAAAATGAGGTATTATTAAATGTGTTGTTATTTCTTTTATTTTATTTATAAATATGTAATATCCTGACGGGATGTTACAGTGGTCACCAGTGTTTCTTGGCGGTGGATGGCGTTGTCACCGACGTCGTCACCGGCGCCTTGGCGCGAAAGGAGAAGAGAATCCTCGTTGTTCTATTTTGAGAAGGAGAGAGATTAGGGTTGCTTGATCCGCTTCTTGTGCTACCACTTTTCTGTTTGATTTGGGGTTGTTTCCATTTCATTGGTTTTGTTTGTGCAACACCTTATTTTACTGAATCCACTCCCCCAGCATGTGTTATTGTCTTTTTTGGGCTTCTATTTCTTCCTCACCTCCTGCACCTTCAACTTATTTCTTTCGCACTCTCTTTGCCTTAGAAATTCCTTTGTGCACCCCCCAGTTTTTTATCTGTATACACTCCATATCCCTTGTTTGTTTTGGGCCCGTTTTTTAACTCGTTTGTTGTTACCGATTGTAACCTATGTTTCACTTCATGTACCTCTCACTAATTATTCATGCACCGTCATATCTTGTTTTCCACTTTTATCCTTTGTAAATAAATTTCGCCTTTTTAGTTTCTTTTCTAAAAAAAACAAAAATATTTGAAAATTATAAAAAATTGCAAAAAAATAGAAAAACAAAATCTAAAAAGTAAAAAATGTCCTCTTTCACTTTATTGTGTCTGTCCGGTCGCTCGCACCGTGTGACACTTATTTTCTAAAAATATCAAAATAGTTTTCTTTCTCTTTTAGTGTATGTCCGACCGCTCGCGTCGTGTGACACGTATTTTCAAGCATTTCAAAACTTCCAAAAAAAATACAAAATTTCAAAAAAAAATACAAAATATCAACTTTTTAAGCAATTCCTTTTTATAAAGAACTACGTACCCTGATTTCTCATTTTTAATGAGAATACGTAGGACCAAGGTCAATCCTTGTCGGGCCCATAAATCAAAAAATATTTTTGTTTCTTTTTAGTATTATTTGTCTCTTTTTTGGGAAAGTTAATGTTTTGAAAACCGCATCAACTTTGCATGTTTAATTAAGGGTACCACCCTTGGGCGAGCGCTATAAGGTGCTAACACCTTCCCTATGCGTAACCGACTCCCGAACCCAAAAATTTGGTTTTTCCGCAGACTTGTCTTATTTTTATGGTTTTCCATAGTTTTCCAAAATAACTATGGTGGCGACTCCCAAATCTCTTTTTCAAACTCGTTTTCTTTTTTTGGTTCGTTGTCCCCTCGTGATTCTGGTTGTGACAGATGGTGACTCCACTAGGGACGTTAGAGAGTCAAGCCATTTAATTAGAAATGCAAACTTGATGTGATTTTCCTAATGTTTTCTTTCCCACTTCTTTTATTTGTGTATTCTTATCTTTATATGTGCTTGTATATATTTGCTTCTTAGATTAATTGTGTGTGAATTACTTTGCCAATTTTGATATATATTTTGAAATTACAATATTTGCCTGGGAAGTTTTCTGCTGTTTTGCAAGTGGGGATTTGGGTATGCATCATTCTCCCTTCACACACCCACATTGCGCATTACATGAGTGGGGCCCTATACCCGGGTCTGTCTAACTTAGAATTAGAGGGGATTGTGTAGCAGTGTCATAGTGGATGAACTTCCCAAGTGGTCATTGTGAGAAACCCAGCTAGATTTTGTTTGCTTCATTGGTACTCCCGCATCTTATTGTCTACCAACTATTGTGGGAAATGCTAGGAAGTGGGTCATAGCTCTAGTGACCTTGATCTTTAAGTATTAAGAAACGATCCTGGTGAGCGCATGTATTTTAGCTTAGAACCATTAGGCGTCGGACCTCTATTAAGGCACAAAGGGAGGCATGTGCATTACCTTAATTCTCATCTCACCTTTCTCATTTTATTTCGATTTGCGATAAAGTCAAGCATTTGTACATTCTTTTATGGCATCATTGTACATGCATTTTGATTATTTGTTCATACATAACATGTACCATGTCATAACATTTTTCGTGATTCTAGGTCAGAAATTTTAAGGTCGTGATTGAATTTGTGAGATACAAGGGAAATTAACATGGAATTTCGAGTCGGGGGAAATTTAGGGATAGATGCCTTGAAGAAGAAGCTACATATCAGAGTTATAGACAGTAATATGAGTGGTCTAAGGGAAATAGTGCAACAAATGAAGACTATACATAAGAATGCTTTCAAGAAGCGGCATGGGAACTTATTGAGGTTGCTGAATGTGGAAGTCCAAGTATCGGCAGTCACTGCTCTGGCTCAATATTATGATCTGCCACTCAGATGTTTCACCTTCCAGGATTTTCAAATGGCACAAACAATAGAAGAGTTCGAGCAAATTTTGGGCTTGTCGGTGGAAGATAAAGTCCCTTACAGACATTCAGAGCAACATGCATCTATCTCTACGTTGGCTGGAATCTTGAAGGTACACCCTGCCGAGCTAGAGGGTAAGATGGCCTCCAAGGGCAACTCGAAGGAGATCCCTCAAGGATATTTAAAAGGGCATCTGCGTCGTTTGGCGGAAAAAGAAATGGGGGAGACGTTCATGGATGTGTTGGCTCTCACACTTTATAGAGTCATACTTTTCCCTAACATGGAATTTTGTTGATCAAACCGCCCTCGATGTGTTTGTTGCCTACAAGATTCATTCAGAAAGTCCAGTCACTACAGTTCTAGCTGATATGTATGGGAATTTGAACTTATGTCACGCACTCAAGAGGAAGAAGATGCTATGATGTGTACCTCTGTTGTATGTATGGTTTATATCCCGAATCCGCCTAGGTACATTGAATATTGAATGTCAGATTGGAGAATTACCACCTAGCGGCATTGAAATTCGAGGGGCGAAGGAATGGGCCCAGTTTTGTGCAAGTTTGAATTGGGGAAGGATTAGATGGTATGTCCCGAGATTGCCGAAGTCACAAGTCATTTCTTGTGTGATTTTCCCAAATGTCCCCCTAATAGGCACTAGAAGTTGCATGAATTATAACCCTGTGTTAGCTCAACGACAATTTGGGTGTCCGATCAAGAGCTCCCCAACTCCAGAATCTGTGGTTGCCGTTTGGACTTATTATGAAGAAGGAATTTCCCTCGATCTAATTCGATGAATTAGGAGTGCTTGGGGTGAGGTCCTGCGTGTAGAAAAAGACCTAAGGCAATGGGTGATCGACAAGAAGATATCTTACTGATGATGGATTCTAGAAAGGGTTAACACGATCAAGTTACCTTTCAAATCAGACTCTCTTGCTCCTGAGCGGTCAAAACCTGCTGAGTCCGAAGAAATGAAGGGGTTGAAAGAGGAAATGGAGAAGATGAAACTCAAAAATGAAAAATTAATTAATGAGCTTCAAAGTCTTTGACACGAGTATGTGGATCTAAGACATGATAAGGAGGAAATGACAAAAGCATATGAAGGGATTCTTAGGAAACAAAGAGAAGAACGAGATCATGCTTTCAGAGTTAAACAGGATTTGGCTGCAGCCAACACCGCATTAAAATCGAGGGACCGAGAGAGAGATGCGGCGGCGACATCTAAGCGCCAAAGAGATCAATTGTGTGGCGAATTTAAGAGATAGAATATTGAAGCACTAAAGTGGTTGCACAACGCTCAAGTTAGGATTAGTGAGATTGAACGACAGATGAAGGAGATGGTGTCGACCATTGAGATGAAGATGGATGAAGAACGTTGGCACAGAGCTGAATTAGAAAAGGAACATCAAGAGGTGATAAGTCGAATGAATGAATACTCAGTTGAGCAGGAAATGACCATGGAACATTGGAGGTTTTCTCACAGCTAGCTTCCTTGGCAAATGGAGCAATCGAGGATATTCTACGATTATTAGCTAAAGCAGAGGCTGCACTACTGATATTCAATCCGCCTAGGGAAATTGAAGCTTTCTTTAGTCATTGTAAGGAATTGATGAAGGAGATGAAGAACATGATAGCCAGGGCTAGAGAATAGTTTTTCTTTCTTTCTTGTGTAATGAATGTAAAAGACTTGTGGATGATCGGGTTGTATTGACAATATGTGATTGACTCAGTTTCATGTTAATTTCTATGGTATGTTTACCATCAAGGTTCTCACGGCTTTGAAATTTCTGACTAGAATAAATGTTTGCATTCATTTTCATTCTTTTCATTTTTCATAATTTGTTTCATTTAATAAAAATAATATAGCAAAAGCAAATACAATGGCAAAATTTCCACGACACCCTTACCGCACACGAGCTAACCACAGAAGCATGGAAGATTGGGAAGAGGCTCATGAAGCTGTGAAGGCCGACATTAACCAGCTGAAGGATCAAGTGGACCAGACCCTAGAGGCCTTAAAGTCGCCGAAGGCTTCGGGAGAAGCTTCCTCTGCAAGGATTGAGGAAAATGTTCACCCTCAGGTTCCACGATATGAAGTCCAGAACGCACAGGGCATGTCAATCCCATTCCCAATGTACTGTCTGCATCTGGGGTACACTCCACCCGTTGGAGAGTATTCAGAGGCAGAGCAAACTTCCTTTTCTTTTCTTGTGACTAACAACACACTACCAATCAATACTCAAGGGTCGGTGTTAACTTCAACACCCGTGACAGGAATGGGAATGAATGAGACAATCACATTCGTAGGATCGAGGGTGACTGTGGCACCTAAGACTCCGAGCATAACTGTCGACGAAGATGCTTTGGCTAAGGTCACACCGCACGCTACAACCCAGGTAGCGTCCACCGGTGTTGACGGGGCTAAAAGTAAGCTTGAGATTCTTGAAGAAAGGGTTCGAGCCATTAAAGGCGGTGGAAGCTATGGGTTAGGTGATGTTGCGAGATTATGCTTGGTTCCCGGTGTGATGGTACCACATAAGTTCAAGGTCCCAGAATTTGAAAAGTATCAAGGTACCACATGCCCTAAAAGCCATTTGACAATGTATGGTAGAAAGATGGTTGTTTATGCCTATGATGATAAGTTGTTGATACATTGTTTCCAAGACAGTTTGGCTGGCGTTGCATTGAATTGGTATACACACTTGGAGCCATCTCGAATTCATTCATGGATGGATTTGGCTAAGGCCTTTGTGAAGCAGTATAAGTACAACACAGATAGTGCACCAGATAGATTGCAATTGCAGAATATGGCAAAAAAGGATACTAAGTCTTCAAGGAATATGCACAACGGTGGAGAGAATTGGCAGCTCAGATTGAGCCACCTCTACTTGATAAGGAGATGGTGGCGATGTTTGTAAACACATTACAATCACCATTTTATGAGCACGTGTTGGGGAATGTGTCTTCCAATTTCGCTGATATCATTATTATAGGTGAAAGGATAGAAATTGGGTTAAAGAGTGGAAAAATTGCATATGGCCCGTTTGCAGCAGCAACTTCTAAAAAACCCGGTTTCCATCCAAGAAAGAAGAAGGAAGTGGAGGTGCATACAGCCTCAATGATGCTAGTGTGGGAAGTCAGACTCCTACTCACAATTATCGACCACACCTGAACCAACCTCCTTATGTGGCTAATGCAGTGTCTGTTCATCAAACACAACCTCAACAACAAGGGTTTTATCAAGCGTCAAATCTTTATCAACCATAGCATGCCCCAAATAATGCTTGGAAAATCGAACCTAACTCAGGTTTCAACCGAAATGTAGGTTAAAACACCAATATGAGGAGGAATCAAGAGAGGAACTTTGTTCAGTTCACTCCCATTCCTATGACATATACGGAATTGTTACCTCATCTTCTCCAAAAGCGCTTGGTGGCAATTTGTCCGATGAAACCTATGCAACCTCCGTTCCCAAAGAATTATGATCCAAATGCTAAATGTGATTATCACGGAGGGGGAGTTGGACACTCTACTGAGAAGTGTGTAACCCTTAAACACAAAGTGGAAGCTTTAATCAACTCAGGGTGGGTAAAGTTTCACAAAGACAAACCTAGTGTCGAAGCGAATCCTCTTTCTGGACATGGAAATCATTTGACAAATGCCATTGAGGATAGGGAACACAAGCTAGTAAAGAATGTGAGTGAAATTCGGAGCTCCAAGCGGTTTATTTTTGAGACATGCAGAAGCGATCCTGTCTCACCTAGGCGAGACTTGCAGAATCAGGCCAGGTTCACACTTGAACTCTCGCTCAGGCAGAGAGCTCTTATTTTGAGCGAGGTGTTATCTCGCTCACGCGAGAGACGCTCGCCTAAGCGAGAACGCATGGAAGCTTGGTAAGTTGTTGCGGTCTTAGCCCAAGCGAGGAACCTCACCTTTGGGCGAGGGGTAGTCTCGCTCAAGCGAGGAGGGCTCGCCTAAGCGAGCGTTCGCAAAAACCTCCTAGGGGCCTATATCGCGAGCTCGCCTAAGCGAGAGTCTGTGGCTTAAGCTAAAGCATCCCTCTCGCCTGAGCGAGGGCTTCTGGCTTGAGTGAGATCCGCTGCAAGCTACGCTGTTTTCTCCAATTGGTTGTTATGGATTGTTGATTTATTGATTTACTCTATTTAAAGTGTGAGGCTTGTGAAATGCATGGAATATATGTGGTAATGAATTGGATTGAGATGTTGGTATGGCCTTGGTATGTAAAATGAATGAGATGGTTGGTAGTTAAAGTGGCGTGGGTTTGTATGAGATACAATTCTATATTCATGGATTGAGAATGATGAATTGGTATGGTTTAACCTAAAATATGAAAGAGGTTGATTATAAAGAGTGGACATGATATATATATATATATATATATATATATATATATATATATATATATATATATATATATATATATATATATATATATATATATATATATATATATATATATA